>Ga0116228_10002922_pt1 | contig 14923 bp, 12 predicted proteins | sample S1TSphfallax_2_FD_89694 | JGI IMG/M metagenome (GOLD analysis project Ga0116228, IMG submission 89694) | Host-associated microbial communities from peat moss isolated from Minnesota, USA - S1T2_Fc - Sphagnum fallax MG | ecosystem: Host-associated > Plants > Peat moss > Unclassified | place...
AAAAGAGGAAAAATATGTTGTGTAATGTGCCCTAAAATTACTCTAAACAAATTGGATCAGGTCTTTGTGTCCAGGTAGTAGCCCAACATGTGCCTTACCTACCTACATTGGTAACTAAGCACTCACATACTTCCAATCCTTATATCCACTTACATAGTAGGGAAAGGGGTAAGTAGTCCTGCAGGAGCTGCAGGAGCAGTGCTACTCTACTGGAGAGAGAGACTGACGTAGTCAATAAAAGACAGCGTTAGGCCTACCTCCACTCCAGGTCCCAGAAGGGACCAACTAGTTTATAACATGCCCTCCATATACATTCCAAGATTTTTTAAGCCAGAAACTATATGCTTTATTGGAATACAGGTGCGCGTGAGATGAAAAATAATACATTAGGAACACCTGATGAGGTCTCTACTAATGTGCAAAGTGATAGATGTGGAGATGAAGCAATTCAAGGAAGAGAGTGTCTCCCCTTGAGGAAGCAACATCTAGGTCCTTGAAGGAATCCAAAAGTAATTTCATTTTTGGTAGTTTCATTTCACAGTTTTTTAGCTTCTTTTGCTTCCTTTGTTCTATGGATCCCATGAAATTCATGTACACATATCTTCAAATGTATTAATGTGGCATGTGCCATTGGCCCATATGTTACCACGGCTTTGACAGATTTTTCCTTCCAAAACTTTGTTTTTTTAAATTTATTTGAATTTTCAACAACAGAAATAGACTATTGAGAGAGACAATTTTAGGACATTGAGGTTCAGGTGGGAGATTCAAAAATGTTTTACAATTTTGTCTTCAACAAAAAAATTTGGCTTTACAACTATATGATCATCATTGGAAGATTATGTCATACATAATGTGGTCAAGAAAATGACATAATCTCCCACCCTAGACCTTAATGTATTCTTTGATAGGTATTAGGCATTGACATATAGTTTTTTTTTGTAGGGTTTTGTTTGAATTTTTGTGTAATATCATTTGGTGAATATTTTCTTTGTTTTGTAGTTAGCAACCATTAGAGTGTTGTTATTGAAACAATGGTGCTTTGGTTCTAGATCATTATGGTATCTATGTGAACTATTCAATTTGGATGACATAGGAGTGGATAAATGCTAAGACAAAATAAGAAACCCATTTGCAAGGTTGACCAAACTATCAAATGAAGAGGTAATTCCATGTTAGTTTTTCTAGAGCTCCCTGCTATTTCACAAGGATTAGCAATGATGTGTTCTATTGTGGGGCCTGTTTTTTTGTAGTTTGAAGAATTAAACTTACATGGAAAATGTTGTAGTGGAAACAAGATGCACGGTGAGCACACCCACTAAGTAAAGTCTTGATGATTCACAATTTGTACATACTAAAATCAAATTTAAGGTGTATAAAAGTATACTTGCTTCTTTTTGCCTTTTTTTTTTTCCTTAAATGTTATTTGATTAGTTTTTTCCTAATTAATTTTTTATGCCTTTCTGGTCTTCACATGTGTCAATAACCATTGTAATATCATCACTCTAGTGTGATACCTCCCCTTTTTTTTCCCCTGCAATGCCAAGCTCATGTAAAGGCTATCAATTATTCCATTTTTTTCCCATCTTCTTTCTTAAATAGAAGTTTTAGGGTTTAGCCCATTATTTTGCAATGTTGCAACATGCAAACCCTTATTTTTATTAGCATGTTGGAAGTTGTAAGATTCTAATTTTGTTCTCTCTTAGTTTTTTATATTTTTTGGTGTCAATTTATGGATTCAATTGCAACATTTTTTAGGATCTTTGTGTCTATTTAGATGGGTAAATGTGACAAATATTGGACATGATTTTCTTAATGTCAAGTGTTGTTCATTTATTATGGAACTTCTTACCTATTGTGATAATGTTTTATAAGCATTTGGACATGTTCATACAATGGTTTACCCAAAAATTTACATATTGTTCTATTATTTATTTAAACCCATTGACAAGAATTGATGAAATCAATGAGGAGTCATGGCAATTTAGCATGATTATTCATGATGAAGGTGATGGTTTGACACTTTGTGAATGATTTTCAAAAGGTTATGATTATATTCATTATTATGTTAGCTTCAAGTTGTGAAGTTTTTTTTTTATAATCTCATTGATATGTAAGTAGTTGTAGATCTAAAGTGTTTGTGGCAATAGAAAAGTTAATAACATGTTTGAAACTTAAAAGCATTAGGAAATAAACATCAACCATGAAATTTATTAACAAAATCAACAGTATAGTTAACAATTTGGTGGTATTTCTATAATACTAGTTCGTCAATTGAGGGCCAAGGAAGAAATCAAAAGTTTTGATTGATAAAATGGATTGTATATTTTCCACCAAGTTCTCTACCTTCATGTGTGGACTTGGGTTCCACTTTAATAGTTAATAGATCATTAGTTAAATGTAAAATGTGATTCAAACAATTATCATTCATTTATTCCTTCTTGATGTAATTAAAATTGTGTTTCTATGTGTTGAGCTTCATATACATATTGTCTCATAATTTTGGCATGCTCAAAATCATTTCATTTGTGTTTAGGAGGTGATCTTTCAAGGTGAACATTTATTTTGATGTGGAGTTTTTGTCTTGGATTTGAACTAAAGTTTTTTCACTCACAAGTTTGTAGAATCTATCTTCTTTCATGTACCTCCTTATAAGACAGATTATTAGTGCATTCATTTATTGTATTTGGCATTCAATGCATTCTAATCAGCTTGGACATTTAATTTAAAGTTATATTTTAATGTTAAAAAATTGACATTCAATCTTGCTTTAAGAATGGAAATTGATAGTCTTTCACACCTTGAACTTTGATTGGTTACATCTAAAGAACAAACTCTTGATATTAATTTGTCTTCCAATTTTGACTATATGTTTTTCCTAGTCACTTAAGGCAAAAAGTCGTCCTTAGTCAACAAATTAAAAGGTGTATTTGGAAAGTATTTCAATTTAATTGAAGAACCAGGTGAAAATATGATGGAGTGGACCCATTAGGAATCACTTCAAAAGACAAGCAAGGAAAAAAATTGGTGAAGTAATATTCTTGGGCCTTTTTCTTTAAACATTTTCATAATCATAAAATATTTTTTCATGTTTATTTATTGCATGCCAAAGTATATGGCTTGAAGTTTCCATTATAATAACAAAATGGTGGAAATTGTTACAAATTTATATTCCTTTTTTGTGGGGCCCCTTTAGGAATTAAGTTATTAAACTTTGGAAATTCATAACTAGATTATACCTATTCAAATGATTACCCAATAATTTAAAAAAAAAATACCATCTAGAGTACCTTAGAAAATTATGCTCATAAAAAAAATCCTCAAACCTTGTTTGAAAAATGTCCCTAACCAAAAATTTTAAGAAAAATAACCATTGTGACATTTTTAAAACTTTGTGTAAATGTAATGAATAGGGACATCAAAATTCAAAATATTTTTTATGTGTAAAATTTCACCATTTCCCTCTCTTATCCTGTGGCACCCTTTGCCCATTTTAAAATTGTTTTAACCTATGTAGTTAGTCAAAAGGTCAAGGTTATATAATATTTTAATTTAATAGTGTCTAATATCCATATAATTGTGATTATTACTTTTAGTGATGGGTGAATTTAATTAATAACCTGTCCTCTCAAAAAAGAAAATTTCTACATGCAACCCCCATAATTAATTTATATTATTCACCCTCATACAAGTTGAGCATTGAAACTGACATGAAGGGAACATAAAAGTTGTTAAATTAATTGTTTCCAATTCTCAAATAAATCTTTTGAATGTAGGTCTTTTTGTATGTTGTAGGTCTATTGAATTTAATGATGATAACATGATAGTTTTGTGACATGGCAAAAGGATTTTGAACCCTAAAAAATTTGATAGTATATAAGTTGCTTGATTATTTAATTTGTTATTTGTACCTTGGTCATGTACTTATGAGATGAAATCAAACAATTCAAGAATAAAAGTTTTCTAAATGGTTGTTAGTTTACTTTTTTGATGAAAGCCTCTTTTGGAAATCAAAAAATGCATGTTGGATGGAGTGATGCACTTTTGTTAATAACCTTATGAAATTAATTACTTTGGAAAAAAAGAAATGATTTATGACACCTTGAACCTTTACATCATTAAAGTACAATTCTTGGTTTTAAAAAATAAAATAAAATTTGATTAAAATTTCCATGCCTAATATATGATTGTTGCACGTGCATTTTAAACCATCATTCAATGGAAATTCATATATTGGAAAATAAACTTGTGGGCTTGTTTCATTTCAAGGCCCACATGAATTAGATCTATGACAAAAATTTGAAGGATAAAATATAAAAATATTGGAAATAATAGTTTAGGAAAGAAAAGTGCAAAAAAGATAAACAATTAAATTTGATGGAAGTGAAAAAATTCTCACATAGAATTGGCAAATGTAAGTGGGCATGTGCAACATGTACATACATTGGTAATGGTCACAATGATCAACTATAGTTAATCCCCATGTCCTCAACTGAGATATATAAAACTGAAAGGTGTCTTAGTAGACCACTTGTATAAACATCGTGCAAGTGGCACTCCAACTTTCATCTAAACATAATTCATTTAGGGTTTAATACAATTGGTTTGGAATGACAATCATAATAATGCCTATTGAAAGAAAGGTTGAAAAGGCAATTTAGTTTGCAATGGCCATTTTTTTGATGTTTTAAGGTTGCTATGTTGCATATGATGACTTACATCAAAAACGTATGATTCCTTAAAATTCACTTGCACAGTAGACTTGCTTTCAATCCTCAAACTTTGAGACCGATAATTGAAACGAAAGGTGGGATACAAGGTGGTTTTCAAGTTACAAGACCTCAAACAGATTAACTTTTGATTCTTATTGGAAAAAATCTCTCCTGTCACATAATTGACCCCTGCTCCCACAGTGTCCCCCATAGTGTACGTTAAGTCCTTGGTGATGGTGACGACGAAACCGTCACTATCATAGCCATAGGTGTTGGAATCCCAACCTGGTGTAATATCATTCTTGAAGTTTTCATTACTAATGCCGATGGAAACACGTGTATTCAAATGGTCCTTGATTTTGATCTCGAAGTAATAGGACATTGTTTGCTCATGCCATGTTGCTGCTTGATAGCTTTGAATAGCACCGCAAACCCAATTATCCTCAGCCCATTCCCCGCTCCTGAACTTCACATGTTGTGACAATTTACTAGTGGTGACCACTAAAAGGTCACTACTAGTTTTCGTGTTAAGCCATGGTTGTGAATCCTCCTTTTCCATCTTATCATCTGTGTTTACTTCTCCTTGCATAAAACATATAGTTTGTAACCACGCCCAAAACCTTTTATGCAAGGATACGCACAAATTGTAACCCTTGGGTGTTGTCTCCACTTCCATCTCATCATCTTTTTGTTCCCTTTCCAGGACTTTGGCCAACGATTCTCTCAACTTACCCAAGAATTTAATTATCGTCCAACTACAAATTGCCAACCCTATTACTACAGAAATCTTCATGTGTCATGTCCTCCTGAATTGGTGGTAGCACTGCAAAACCCGCACACACAAATGATCCTAGTACTGTTACTACAGAACACACAAGTAGTAACGATGTCCATTGTAATTCCTTGCGCACAGAGCTCAACGCTACCACTATGAAAGTAGTATCCAAGTCAGGGAAAGCAGCTTTTGCCGCTGACATCACAGTGCCGATGGCGAAGAAAAAAGACAAGGTGTTAAACACCCAAAACAAGCAAAGACTGTAGTGCAACTCTACAGCTGCAAAGGACTCAAATACTCCAGGACGGGTTGCAAGAGAAGATTGAGGGAATTGATAGTCAGTCGTGTAACCCAAGGGCGGCTGCAACCAACTTGCAAATGTAATCCCAGCTTTGAGGGCACCCCCAACAAGAAGTGCATTCGCTGCATCTCTGTATTGTCTTTCCAAGAAGTTTTTCACGTCAGAGCGTCCCGTGAGTCTATTGGTAATTTCTTCAAATATCTCCTTGCGTTGCTTCTCCAGAAGAAACTTGAATTTTGAACGCTCCAAAAGTTTGCGATTGCGATTTTGTTGGCGTTTTTTGGCATATTGAAGACATCTTTTGCCATTTTGATCTTGTAAGTGTGCTCGCAAGCGGTCTTCTTTCGCTAGACATAAAGCTTTCACCACATTTGGGTGACACTTTATAGTAGCAAAGTGTAGGGCTGTCTGCCCTTTTTTGTTTCTCCCATTCAGGTCCACTTCTGCTTCCAGCTTCAACAACTTGTTCACAATGTGAACATGCCCATTAATGGCAGCAAGGTGAAGAGGGGTGTTTCCACGAATGGGGATTGCATCAAGGGCTAATTCTCCAACACTCTTCAACATGACATTCACTACCTCATCATGCCCTTCCTTACAAGCAAGGTGCAATGGCGTATTCTCCTCCTTGTTTGTTGTGTTGAGGTTGAACTTAGTGGTGCGCTTTTGATCATTATTCAATTCTGTGGAATCTGAATCGGTAGTTTGTTTAGTAGCATCTAACGCCAACAACATGGCCACTATCTCATCTTGCCCTGCTTCAGCAGCAATGTGTAGTGGTGTGTCAGAACCATTGCGGTTCTTCAAATTTAGCTTCAATTTAGTTCCTGCACGGTCCAACAACTACTTCACCACGTCCACATGCCCCTCTTCAATAGCCAGGTGTAAGGGGTTATTCCCATCCCTGTTCCTAGAGTCCAACCGGCACTTTTCACCATCAGCCTGTCCCAAAAGCACCTTTACCACCTCTAGATACCCTCCTTTACTAGCGAGGTGCAGCGGTATATTGCAAATCTTGTTTCGCGCATCCAGTTGCACTTCAAGACTACACCCCAACAAAACGTTGACCACCTGAACGTACCCTTCTTTAACAGCGAGGTGTAGTCGTGTGTTTCCACCGTTATTCTTGTCATCGAGATCAAATTCGGTAGCTGCGTGATCCAACAATGCCTGAACTACCTTATCATGGCCGTTCATGGTAGCTTGGTGTAGCAATGTGTTTCCGTGAACATTTTTCACTTCCAAGTCCAATGAACTAGAATATTCCAACAAAAGTTGCACCACCTCCCCATGCCCTCCTTCAGCAGCGAGGTGTAGTGGTGTATTTTTGTCGTTGTTCTCCTCCTTGAGGTACGACACCACAAGTTTCACTTTGTCAACATTCCCTTCCTCACTGTCTAGGTGGGATGGTATGTTTCCATCCATGTTCTCCTCTTTGCAGCTTATTGGCATGTTCGAATAACATGTTCGTCATTTCAACACACCCGCTCTTGGTAGCAATGTGTAGTGTTGTGTTTCCACTCCAGCTGTTCTTCCTAGTGAGGTCGGATTCAGAAGTGAACTGCAACAACAGCCTTACTACTGCAACATGTCCCTTGTCAATTCCATGATCCAAAGGTGTAAAAACATTGGAGTTTTGACTGGTTATTTCAATCATCCATGTATCTTGTCCAAGGAACCTCTCCACAACATTCACGTGCGCTGCTTGTGCGGCAATGTGCAAGGGTGTGCACCCATCGACATCTTGGACATTGATTTTCATTCCTGGCTCCCGAAAAAACAAGTCGACAAGTTCCGGAGAAGCTATTTCCAAGTTCTATTCACCTCCAAATTTTAATGTAATTCAATTTTTTAGTTCATTTGGTCTATGCTAAACTTGAATGATTTTGAGCGTCCTAGTACTGCAATGCAGGACCCAAGTTTTTTTCCTCTACAATATACTTGTACTGCACTGAAAGTCAAGTTTGTCTCAGTGGTGTTTTGTTTTCAATTTCCTGATGGAGCCAGGGTAGCCATGCATCACTAGGCAGATTTCAGCCCAATGGGATTTTATGTGAAAACTGTGGTGTGTTCATGGAATGTATTAACCTTTGTATGAGCTTTGTTGGCATGAAAACGACCATAGAACTTGGACATTATATGGTGTTAGTAGTAAAGAAATTGTAGCAGGCAAATACTTAGGAGAGATGGAACCACACCCTATTCCATAAGCAAAATAATGCCACATAATGGTTTATTAAAAAACACCTATCAGACTCCATTTGCTCATTCATTCCATTTGTTGGGCCCTGCCTCCACATAGGACAGGAACCCTGGCATTGGGTTGTTCAGTTCCATTTGCCCATGGAGTTGCTTTGCTTTGTTTTTCAAATTGATTTGAATTGTATTAAAGTTTTTCCAATCATCATCATGTGGCCCAAAAAGCCCAAAGTTGTGCTAGTGAGAAAAACGAATGATTTTTATGAGACATCTAGGGGTAAAAATGAGAGTCAAAGAAATACAAATAAATGAAAAAGTGAAAAGTTTAAATAACCATTCTATGAGAGTACCTAGACCTTGGGAAGATACTATGTTATAGTAAGGCATCAATGAAAATTGAGTAGTTTCTTCCTTGAACCGGATGCATTTTCGAATGCCATTTTCCCAAAGTCAGCCCTAAGATGGGCTCTTTATTTAGTCCTAACAAATTATGGCCCATTACAAATAGTAAAAGATGTTGGAATTTGGCGAATTTGTGTGATGCCCTCAGGGTACACAAAAAGGAATACCCTAACCATGTTGCTTTTTAAAGAGGCCCATGGATTGGTCCAAAGAGTTGTGAAAGATACACACAATAGTTAAAACCAAGCCACATCTTTAAATACAACTTTATGCCATGACCTTTTTGAACACATGTATGGTGTTTCACAATTGGCAAATGTGTCCGAACCTATAGTGTTTTATCTTGACAAATTACTTATCTCAAATCAACATATACTAATGCGTATCCAATGGTATGTAAATTTGAAATTTTATACCTTAATCATAACCTTGGATATGAATAAGAAATACCCATACCCAAAGCTGAATATGCTTGGGCACCCAGGTTTAAAAATTAGGAAGCTCCCCACAATATAAGTTTGCATGTGAAGATCTAGGATCTCTCCTCCAGTCAAGCTATAGAGGTGAGAAGTTTGGGCAAACCATACAGGTCAAAATTGAGGATTGTTAACATGTCATAAAAGTGCACATGTTAGAATTTAGGAGTGGTAAGTGCATGATAAGGATATATCTCAAGTGGAAGACACCCTTCCTTTGAAAGGCCATAACTTTCAAGTTGCATAACAAAATTAGATGATTTAAAAACCTATTGGAGAGCCCAAAGATAACCTACAAGTTATTTGGAGACTTCATCATCAACCAAGTGTCAATCATGATGCCATTGTCTTTTGATACACTACTCGTTCACCCATAAACATGTTTGCCCAAGTCAAGGATGAATCAAGCACTTTGATTTTTGTATTTTGACATTGGATTTGACCTTTAAATTTGTTCTAAATTTTCCAAAATGTGGAAATTTTATTTCATTTTGACATAAATAAATAAATACCTTTTTTAAACCAAAAAAAGGCTTACATGTGAGTGCTAGATGGGAATTTTTTTAATGTGCATGAGGTGGGGGTAGGAACATGGCAAACATATTCACAGTCACATAAATAGGAGGTGACTAAAGTTACTTGACAAAATGGAGGTGATAGAATTGATTTAGCACTTTCTCGTAGCTACTTTTCACTATTTGCCCAATTTTTTATTATTTACCTATGTAGCTAGACCAAAGGCCAAGGTTATATAATATTTTAATTTAGAGGTGTCCATCTTGTGATTATTAGTTTTAGTGATTGGTGAATCAAAGAGCCCCACACCCCCCACCCCCACCCATAAAAATGCAAAACCCTTTGCATGCACCCTCAACAATTAACTAATATTCACCATAGTAATATGACATGACCATTGAGATTGAAATCAAGTGAATCTACAATTTATTAGATTTAAATGTTTATATTTTTTGCAATAAATCTCTTGAATATAATTTTTTTTTGTGTCTTGAAGGTTTACATTTGAAAATGATGAATTTTTATTTTTTTTGTGTGACATGGAAAAGTGATTTTGAAACTGAAAGAAAATTGATAAGTTTTGTGAGAAAAAGATGTTTAAAATTGGAAAGAACCTAATTCTTTTATAATGAGTGCCACCTTCAAAAAAAAAAACTGATGATTGTAAATATGTTCTACTATCAATAAAATAATGAAAAATATAAATGACATTAATTTGGTGATAATATTATTTTGTAAGCAAAATTATGCATTTGGGAACCATTGTGAACATAGCTTGCTTTTGAAAAGAAATTGGATTGGGTAGTCTATAAGTTGTTTGATCAAGTGGTTTGTTACTTGTACCTTGGTCATGTACTCATGAAATAAAATAAAATAATTTGAATAAAGACAATTTTTTAGATGTTTGCTACTTTCTTTTGTTGATGAAAACCTCTTTTGGTTGGAAAAATGCACTTTTAATGAAGTGCTGCACTTTTGCTAGTAACTCTAGGAACTTAAGTATTTATGTAAAAATAGGAGACATTGTTGGACAAAAAAGCTGAAGCTTGAACCTTCACATCATTAAAATAAAAATATTGTTAATCATTTTTCTCATTAACTTAAATTTTTCATGCCTAATATATGATTGTTGTGTGCATTACAAAAAGTCATCCAATTGAAATTCATGTATTGGAAAATGAATTTGTACGGCTTGTTTCATTCCAAGGCCCACATGACTTAGATCTATGACACAAATTTGAAGGATATAACTTAGAACTAATGAAAATAATCATTTAAGAAACAAAAGTGCGAAAAGGAAAGACAATTAAGTTTGATGGGAGTCAGGAAATTCACATGTAGTTGACAAATGTTAATGGGCCCATGTAACCTGTACATAAATTGGTAATGGGCACAATGATCAACTACATTTACTCCCCCTCCTCAATTTACGTATATATAACATGAAGATGTTTGGTAAGACCATTTGTAAAGACATTGCACAAGTGGCACTCCAACTTTCATGTACACAATAATTCATTTAAGGTTTAATATGATTGGTTTGCAATGACAATAATTTTATGCCTATTCAAAGAAAGGTGAAAAAGACAATTGAGGTTGCAATGACCATTTTAAAAATGTTTTAAGGTTGTTATATTGCATATGATGACTTACATAAAAAACGTACCATTGCTTGAAATTCACTTTCACATTAGACTTGCTTGTATTCCTTTTGCTAACAAACCCAATAGTGGGATGCAAGGTGTTGTCAAGTTAGAACAGGTCAAATCCAATAATTTGTTATTTTTTATGAAAAATATTTTTCTCAGCACATAATTGAATCCTAACTTAATGTCCACATCCTAGATTTGAACCGCTTGCTTCTTATTAGAGATGTCATCATCGTTGTAGTGAGGCTCACCATTATTATGATAGCCAGAGGTGTACCATGTTGGTTTCCCACCTTAGCACAATGTAATTTTTGAAGTTTTCATGATTAAATCTGATGGTATCATAACAGCCCCTTTCAAATACATATTTTCACCTAATTGGGCTCACAATCACACAAAGCTATTGTATTGACCAAACTTCAAATTTAAACCCTAAGTCCATCTAAACTTCCATAACATATTGACTATGCATATAAACAAATTTTTTTTACAAATAGGCCTTAAAATCATAACACTCAATACAAGGCCATCATGGGGCGAATTCAAATGCTTATTAACACTTGACCATAAAGCCTCATAACCTTTATTTTAAAAAGTTTGGTTTCAAAAATAGGATAGAATTTTTTAAATGACCATATTTCAAAATGGCCATAAGTTTCCACTAAGATCACGACTAAAAAGCCACCAACCTCCATTTAAGAAGAACAATGTACAACAAAAATTGATTTGCTTGTTCAACAGCACCAAAAAGAACAATTCTCTTGGATTCAACAAAGAAAAAGCTAACAATACAAAGTTGTTTGAATTGCACAAGTAAACAAAAATCTGTTTGTGTAATGTCTCTGCCCTAAGAATGGACCAAAAATAAATAAATAAATGAAAAGACAAAACGACCTACATGACATGTCATTGTCTAGTCTCTCCCCTTAACCCCTAAATGTAAGGGCAGTGCCTAAACAGTAGCCTATATTCAGTCTGTCTAATGTCAGTGTCAATCAAATCACTTGCCTTTGCATTACATCACTAATCGAATTCTTTATAGGGCCACGCCTTTATGCCATGACTACCCATTAGTGTTTACTTTTTTATTTTTGGAAAGTTACTTGTGGGATAACATGAATGCTTCATGCAGTGTTTTTTATTTGGCAAAATTTTGTCTAATTTCAACTTGAAAATATGATTTCCACCTTATACAAAGGATTTCCCATGGAGAAAATGGCCCAATAGATTTATTTTTTAAAAGGTTTCCAAATTGCTAGTATGTAGCCAAAAATATACAAGGATTCTCATTATTTTCTACTTTCATATTAATTTGGCTAAATTATCATATGCATGATCACCACTTCACTTACATCACAAAATTGAAAAAAAAAACCCCTTTTTCATGTTTTGTTGATCTAGCCAAAAGTCACAGGGGATATGAACTTTGTCTCACTTCACTAGCAAATTCTTTATTCATCTCAACATGCCTGCTAGTTAAATTCCCATGGTGAAACTTATGCTAATATATTTTTTAGTGTTGTGTGAGTATCAAAACTGCCCTCAACTACCGCCGGGTATCACCCATATATCCCTATTCGAAAATTTCACAGTATCCTGACTGAAATTCTGATCATCAATTCTCACTTGTACGAGAACCAGATGAATGAGAGTTGAATTCAAAGGAAAAAATTTAATACTGATACCTGAGAGAGGTGTAACCCATTACCCAGGTCAAGTTCTCGAGGTATGGTGTACAAGGTTTAATGGACAACCATTAAACAAGGTTGTGCATTTAATGCACAAGGTTAGAACTACTAAGAATAATGAAAATATATGTAGTAGCAATGGAGGTGCTCAAGAAAAGGGAATGATACGATGAAATTGATTTGTGAGTTTCAATCCCCCCTTCATGCTAAATTTTTCTTATTTGCAAGTTTTGTTTTAATCTCACCCCATGTATTACCAAACTTAAGGTTTGGGTGCATATTTACCTTACGTTACGGATAATTATGATTTTTTAATACTTTAAAAAGAATAAAATAAATAATTTTCTTGTAATTTTTATTTTATTTTTCTGTTTGGAAAAGGGTAATAATCAATTGGTGAAAATTTTCAAATGATAATTGATTATTCTCAAATTTGTGAAAACCAACATCATGAAAACTTTTTAAATTTGTTTCATAAAAATACTGATACTGTGACCTAGTGTATAAGTTTTTTTTTTTTAAATGATAATTAAAACCTTTTATAATCTATTTTGTGAAAACCAAATCCAATAGGTATAAAATAACTTATGATACCCATTCAACACTGGTATATTTGTGACTTGTCAAGTCCTACTTTTTCTTCTATGATGGGCATCTTTGATTGATTCATATCACCAATTTTGCCCAAACTCTATACAATTCCCAATAGAAGCCCACCCCCACACACTCCCAAAATGGAAGTCCAGTGGTCCAAACTACTTTTAGGATTAAAGTGTTGTAAATTGAACAGAATATGTAGTGGACTTGCTTATAAGCAACAATTGCCCAATAAATCTTTCAAGGTTGAAAACATACCACACCATTTATGAAATAATGTCATGATGCACATTTTACATTGTTGAACCATCTATAGTTGGTAATGCAATAAAATAAAAGTGATGAAGATACCAAAATACTCAACAAAACAATAGTTTACAAAATAGAATCACATTGTACGAATTTCAGGAATAAGTTTTGATTTGTCAAAACAAATTGAACTTTCTACATATCACAAAAAAACCTCTATCATAATCCCTTAGTATATGAGCATGAACTCAATAGACCTTTATATCTAATGTCCATTTTGATGAATATTTTTGCAAGGATTATAATATGGGGACATTGATCTGAAACATGATATTTTTGAAAAATGTAGAGAATAAAAATATTAAGATATACACTCAGCATTAGATTTTTAAAATTAAGTTATTTCCTATTGGGAGTGAAGTTCAAATGTTCAATTTTCAAATACAAGACTTTGTAACACCAAGAAAGGCTAGACAAAGTTTTTTCAAGAAAACCCTAGAACGGAGTTTTCCTAATTCAAACTATACTTAAATAGGCTATCTTTTTTACTCTAAATGTGTGGCAAACTGTACCTTCAACATAAAATTCTCCCAAATTATCATTAACAACAATATGTGGACTAAAGATCAAACTGGAGATGGTATGGCAACCTTTTGAATTCAATGAGAAGACAAGATATGTTGCTTATTTCTACTTTTCAAGTTTAGTATGTCAAATTTGTAAATATTTGAGCTATAGATCATGTTGGAACTTGACTCCGTAAAAGGTTTGTTTGAAATTTGATTTAATGGGCTGTATTAAAAGTTGGGAAGCTCCGTCAAAAATTACATGAAGGTGATTCATGTCAGATTATGTGGTGATGATTATTTGATCTAGACAAATGTGATAACAATAGAGTGTGATAACATGATCTCAATGATTAGGACTAGGTACAACAAGTTAGAAGCGCATGAAATGTGAAATTTGATTTTTAAAGTTTTTCTTCTAAGTTTCAAGGGCTACCTTCTTGAACGCATTGGCAATATAGTTCCTTGCCTAGGGTCATCGATATATGTACATTTTAATATGGCTTAAGTTGGTTCAAGAAGTCCACATCTATGTTTTAATTTGGGTTGGAGATTTTGGGGCAAAGGGGTATGGCCTACTTTATGGTATGGCACAAGCCCAAAAATCTCAGACCCAATTTTACTTACTTATGCCTAATGTTTGGGTCAGCTTAAGCCCATAAATGTATTTTGCTGACTAGAGGGCAAGGAGTGTAAAGATGGTCCAAGACTTGGGCACAACAAGGCCCGGAACGTTTATGTATTATGGCCCCCCCCCCCCCCCCCCCCCCCCCCCCCCCCCCCCCCCCACACC
>Ga0116228_10002923_pt1 | contig 14919 bp, 13 predicted proteins | sample S1TSphfallax_2_FD_89694 | JGI IMG/M metagenome (GOLD analysis project Ga0116228, IMG submission 89694) | Host-associated microbial communities from peat moss isolated from Minnesota, USA - S1T2_Fc - Sphagnum fallax MG | ecosystem: Host-associated > Plants > Peat moss > Unclassified | place...
GGGGTTCGTGAACGCGACGGCGGGCACGACGCGTACGTCCGCGCCCGTCGCGCGCAGCGAGCCGATCTTCTCGGGCGACTGGTCGTCGGGTACGACGATGATCGCGCGATAGCCGCGAGCATCCGCGATCAGCGCCAGGGCGATGCCCGTGTTGCCCGCCGTTCCTTCGACGATCGTGCCGCCGGGCCGCAGCCGTCCCGTCGCTTCGGCGTCCAGCACGATGCCCTTCGCGGCGCGGTCCTTAACCGACCCGCCAGGGTTGAGAAACTCCGCCTTCCCAACGATCGTGCGGCCTAGCGCGGCCGAGAGCTTCGGTAAAACGATGTGCGGCGTGTTACCGACCGTGTCGACGAAACCGTGCGTGATCGACATGCGCCCGGGCCTACCGGTACAACTCTCCGCACGAGACGTCGCGCGCCGCGCGTTCGCTCGCGGCGCGTACGGCGACGACGTAATTTCCGGAGAGCAGCTTACCTTCGGGCGCTTGCACCAAGGTGCGCGACAGACCGTTTATCGCGGGAGCCAGCTGGTAGGCGGGCTTGGGGTCGAGCGTCGCGCACGACTGCCCGCGGTGGATGAGCGCCGGTTGCTGGCGGTCGGGTGGCTCCGAGTCGAGCCGGAGCAGCACAAGCGTCGTCTGACGGCTGCGACCGTAGAGCGTGACCGTCCCGACTTCGCCTGAGTTGTTCATCTGCTGCATCCCGAGCTTCGTTCCCAGGCCCGTGTCGTCGGGATCGATCTGCGCTCGCGCGACCGTAACCGAGCCGAGCGTGGCCGCCCCGGCGGCAGCGAGTACGAGTGAGCGAAACGTCATGGACGAGCTTCTCCTTTAAACGGGGGGACACGTCCCCCCGATCCCCCCACGCGAAGGGCCGCGATTCTCCATTTTCTGACCACCTTCGCGTGGCGCCGTGCCACCGCGGGTGCCGGGTGGGGTGGCGGACGCTCGGCCGTTTTCGGTATTTGGACTTGGCCGCGGCGAGCGGAAAGCCTCGCGACTTCGGCGCCCCTTGGGCAGGTGTTTCGCGAGGGGTTTGCATGCGTCGGCCAAGCTGTGGCGTCACCGCGATCGCGCGACGCGCTCGCACGCTCCGTCTCGAGCGCCTGCGCGCGGAGACGTTCACGTGTGTTTTTGCTTTACCTATGTACGATTCGTAAATCAACGGCCCGTTCGCGCCGCGGGCGATGCGCTGGGCGTCACGGGCAGCGCCGGCGGCACTTCGAGCGTTGCGTAGGTGAAGTCGCAGTCGTCGACGCGCTGGAAACCAGAGCGAAGCGTGACCGCATAATACGGCACGCCGGGGTCGTGCGTTTTCGTCAGCCGAAACGTCAGAAAGAATCCGGTCGGCAGCGGCGAGGGCTGCGCTGCCGCGTTCGCCGCAGCCGGTTCGGCGACGACTCGCAACGGGACCCCGATCGGAAGGTTGTCGACGACGTAGGGCAGGTGCCCCGTGCCCGACGCGTCCCGGCGCTCGACGCCAAAGTGCAGGGTGCCGACTGCCGTTCCATCTGCGGTTCTGACGACGACGTGCGCGTCGTTTCGGATCGCGTCGAAATCGACGCCGGACGGCGGAGCGGCGGAGACGACGATTTCGCCAGCGACGGTGCCGAGCGAACCCGGCGGCGGGCGCGAGGCCTCGGACGGTGCGGCCGACGCCGTCACGAGCGCCGCAGCCGCAAGCAGGGACCGTACCTTCGGGCTCACACTCGTTGATGCGCGGTCGCGGCCCGCGGCGCCTTTCGCCTAAATCACCGGCGCTTCGTCTTTGACGACGAGGCTGTCGACCCGGTTTGGTCGCGGATCAGTGTCTAACAGTCGATATCGCAAATGCGCCAATGTTACGCCGATTCATGTAGGACTGGGGAGTACGTTAAAGATACCAGCAGAGTCATCATATGTGTTCTCGCATTGCCCTTCGCCAAAACGAAATGACACCACCAACACATAGGCATGAGCGACTTGTGAGCGGTTCGTGTCAACTAAGATCTTGGCTGAAATGCGCGTCCAGCCGTCTCTATTCTTGCCAACGGCCATTCCCGCACGTGCGATTGGTACCAATCGTAAGGGTCTGCTGCCTTGCGAATCATCGTCGGATGACTGGTCCTCATCGTAAGCTGGAACAAGCTCTAACGATGGTCCATGGATGCCCACTGCCGGCACGTCAATTACTACATCAATCGTAGTGCCGCTAATGATCTCCTGCGATCTTAGTGGGGACACGAGCCGAAGCCCCGGCGGCGGACCCAAATTACACTCCATGCCGGAACTCGCCGTCAAGGCTCCGGATAGCAATAGAGCAGATGTCATTTTGACAATGCCGAAATGACGCTCCACATCGGACACGTCCCTATCACGCCGTCGGCACGGCTGTGACCGTTTTCGCTGAAAGAAGAGTCCCCCGTCGGACGGATTCTCCTTAGTGTGCGTGTAGCGTGACGGAGCTCGCTGACTTGACCGTGAGCGGGTTGGTCCCGGCGGCGTAGCCGTTCTTGCTCAACAGGAAGGCCGTGACCGCGAGGTAGTTGGCCGAAGTCAGGCTGCCCGGCGAGTCCAGCGGCATTTGCTGGCTGATGAACTCGTAGAGTTTGCCCGCGTTCTTGTATTTCGCGGCCAACTCGCGAAAGTGAGGCCCGGTCAGGGCCGGTCCGGCACCGCCGGCCAGGTTGAGAATGTGGCAGGCCGAACACTTCGAACCGAAGACCGACGAGCCTTGCTTCGCCTGCGCCGTCGAGTAGCCGCCGGGCGCGGCACTGGATCCGGCCGCCGCTAGGGTCAAGCCGAGTGCCAGTGGTATGGCGGCGAGCGACCCGAGTCTGAGGATGCGGGCCGGTGCCCAAGCCGGTGATGCGAAACGGATCTCGTTCATCATGAAAATCTCCACGAACAAGCGTACAACCCGAGGCGTCGGGTAGGCATTCAAGCAAGTCCGAGGTTGCCCTCCGGCTCGGCTAATGAAAGTTGCGGGCGTGCACGCCCTCGATCGTGTCCTGCGTATCGAGCGGCCAGAAGCGTTTGGCCAGCAAATCGATACAGCCCTGATCCTTTTGCAGGGTCCCTTCGATCACGAGGCTGGCCGACGCGCGGATCACGCGGCGGTTGCGCTCATACACGGCGGGATTGACGATCACGTTAACGAGGCCGGTTTCGTCCTCGAGGGTCAGGAATACGAAGCCCTTGGCCGTGCCGGGGCGTTGGCGCGTGATCACGAGGCCGCCGACCTTGCACACCAGATGGTTAGGCATCCCGGCCAGCCGTTCGGCGGCGATCGCACCGCGCGCGTCGAGCTCGCGGCGGAAGTGCGCGATCGGCTGTGGGCCCGTGGTCAGGCCCGTGCCCCAGAAGTCGAAGGCGGTCTCCTCGCGCGGCGAGAGCGCGGCGAACGCGGCTCCCGGTTCCTCGACGTCCATGCCGCGCCCGAGTTCGCCGCGCGCTTCCCGTTCGTCCAGACCCCGTAGCGCCCACATCGCGTCGCGCCGCGTCGCGAACCACGGCGCGAACGCGCCAGCGACCGCGAGATTCTCCAGCGCGTCCTTGTTCAAGCCCGTGCGCAGCGCGAACTCGCCGAGATCACCGAACGGCCCGTTTTTCAGCGCCGCCTGTAAGGCCTCGCGCTGTCCTTCGCCCAGCCCCCGCACGACGTGAAAGCCCAACTGCGTCGCGCCGTCGTTATCGACGAAACTCCAGAACTCGCTCTGGTTGACGGTGACCGGCTTGACGGTGACGCCGTGACGTCGCGCGTCGTTGACCAGCACTTCGGTCGAGTAAAAACCCATCGGCTGGACGTTGAGGATCGCCGCTAAGAAGATCGCGGGCTCGTGGCACTTCACGTACGACGACGCGTACGAGAGCAGCGCGAAGCTGGCGGCGTGCGATTCGGGAAAGCCGTAATCGGCGAAGCCTTCGAGCATGTGGAAGAGCTGGTGCGCGGCCTCGCGGTCGATGCCGTTCTGCACCATGCCCTCGACGAGTTTGGGATAGATTTCGGCCATGCGTTCGCGCGAGCGCTTGTGACCCATCGCGCGCCGTAACTGATCGGCTTGGCCCGGCGAGAAGCCCGCGGCCTCGATGGCCATGCGCATGCCCTGCTCCTGAAAGAGCGGCACGCCGAGCGTGCGTTCCAGCACGGGCTTGAGTTTGGGATGCGGATAGGTCACCTCTTCGAGTCCATTGCGGCGGCGTAGGAACGGATGGATCATGTCGCCTTGAATCGGGCCGGGCCGGATGATCGCCACCTGCATGACCAGATCGTAAAAACAGGCGGGCTTCATCCGCGGCAACATCGATTGCTGCGCGCGCGACTCGACTTGGAAGGTTCCGATCGAATCGCCGCGCTGCAGCATCTCGTAGGTCGGCTTGTCGTCGGGCGGAATCGTCGCGAGCGCGAGCGGCGGGCGTTCGGGATAGCGCCGCGCGTGGAGCGCGAAGGCGTCGCGCATCAGCGAGAGCATGCCGAGGCCCAGCAGATCGATCTTGATCAAGCCGAGATCGGCTAAGTCGTCTTTGTCCCATTGCACGACCGTGCGGTCGCGCATCGTGGCCCACTCGACCGGCGCCACCTGCACGAGCGGATCGCGTGTGATCACCATCCCGCCCGAGTGGATGCCCATGTGGCGCGGAAAGCCGTCGAGCCGGCGGCACAGCGAAAACAATAATGCCCCGACGCGGCCGCCGATCGGCCCGCGCACGCCGGGCTCTGGATCGGGGCCGAAATCCTTGCCCTTGAAGCCCTCGATCAGCGCCGCCGGCGGGCGTTCGTCGGCCGCTTCGAAGCCCGGCGCGTAGGCGCGTCCCGGCGATTGCGCGGGCTGGTCGCCCGCCTCGGCGCGCGAGACGCGCTGATTGGAGCCGGCGTCGAGGTCGCGGCGTTTGCGCACGGATGCGGGTAACGCGCGCTGCCCGTCGTGCTCCGCACCGACTGCGCCCGCGAGCGATTCGCGCGCGTCGTACTCTTTGGAGATCGCGTCGACTTGCGCGAGCGAGAGGCCGAGCGCCTTGCCGACGTCGCGGATCGCCGAGCGCGTGCGATAGGTGATCACCTCGGACGTCATCGCGGCGTGCTCGCGGTCGTAGCACTCGTAGACGTACTGGATCACCTTCTCGCGGTCTTGGTGCGCGAAATCGATGTCGATGTCGGGAATCTCGTTGCGTTCTTCAGAAAGAAAACGTTCGAAGAGCAGCTTCATGCCGACCGGATCGACCGCGGTGATGCCGAGCGCGTAACAGACGGCGGAATTGGCGGCCGAACCGCGGCCTTGGCACAGCACGTCCATCTCGACCGCGGCGCGCGCGATGTCCCAGACGACCAGAAAATAACCGGCCAGATCCATGCGCGCGATGATGCCCAGTTCGTACTCGAGCTGGCGTTCCACGTCCGATGCGAGCGGGTGCCCGTAGCGCGTGCGCGCGCCCGCGAACACGAGCGTGCGCAAATACGAGTGCGTACTATTTTCGTTTGCCGGAACCGGAAAGCGCGGAAATTGGCCGGCCAGGCGCTCGAGCCGAAAGTGACAGCGTTCGGCGATCGCCAGCGTGTTGGCGATCGCTTTGGGGTAGGGCGCGAAGATGCGCGCCATCTGCGTCGCGCTCTTGAGGTAGAACTCGTGGTTGGCCAGCAGTAAGGTGCCGGCTTTTTGCAGGCTGGTGCGGTGTTTGACGCAGGTCAGCACGTCGCAGAGCAGGGCGTCCTCCGGCGTCGCGTATGCGGCGCAATTGGTCGCGACGTACGGCAGGCCCAGGGCCTCGGCCAGCTCGAGCTGCGCGAGGATCAGGCGCGCGTCCTCGGGCCGCAAATGGTGCTGCAACTCCAAGAAGAAGCGGCCGGGAAAGAGGTCGCGTAGCGTCGCCGCGCGTTCGCGGGCCGTCGCGAGGTCACCGCGCCCCAGCGCCTCCTCGGCCCAGCCGCGGTGCGACCCCGAGAGCACGATCAGGCCCTCGGTCTTCCCGTCGAGATCCTCGAGCCGTAAGCGCGCGTCCCGCTTCTTCCCGCGCAGCTGGGCGGCCGAGATCGCGCTCGCGAGGTTGGCGTACCCGCGCTCGTCTTCGGCCAGCAGCACGAGCCGCGGCAGGCGGGCGGACTCGAGCGGCGTGAGGTCGCGCCGCCGCTTGGGACGCAGCTCCGGAACGTCGAGGGTCAGCTCGGCCCCGGTGATCGCGCCGAGCTTGGTGGGCTTGGCGGCCTTGGCGAAGCGGACGGCACCGTAGAGCCCGTCGCGATCGGTCAGGGCGACCGCGACCAGCCCCAGCGCCACCGCGCGCTCGACTAGCTCTTCGGGGTGCGACGAGCCTTCGAGGAACGTGAAGTTCGAGCGGCAGTGCAGCTCGGCGTAACGCGCGGCGGCCATGGGACCGAGAATGTAATCGAACGCATGTTCGATGTCAAGGTCGCCTGGGTTCCATCCGCGCCGTACGATCCCCAGGTCCCGGGAATGGGATCCGCACCGGAGTCGAGCCCACCGTATGCGCTTCAGGCTTGCCTGCATTATCCGCGCGATGCGAGCCCCGCGGTATACGATCAGGCTCCCTCGGTTAAGTCGCTACGAAGCTCCGACGACTGGCGCGACTTCGATACGGACGTCCGGATACTCGGCCGGTGCGACGACCGCATCGCTGCCGGCGCGCTCGTGCACCGAGTACTCCTCGCCGTTCGGGCGGCGAAAGACATGGACGAGGTCGTGTTCGAGATCGACGACCCAGTACTCCGCGACGCCGGCGCGCGCGTACCGGATGAGCTTGTCGCTCAGATCGCGATCGGTGGATGAGTCCGCGACCTCGACGATGAGCGAGATATCTTCGACGCTGGGATCGCGCCGGGACCAATCGCCGGGCCGCGCCAGCGCGATGTCGGGATCGGGCACGTCGTGCGGGCCCAGACGCAGGCTGAGGCTGTCGCAGCTGACCTCGTATCGGCCTCGACTCTGAAGGACGAACTGTTCGTTGAGCTTGTTGACCGCGTGCCGGTGCCGGGCTCCCTTCGGTATTATCCGGACCACGAGACCGTCGATGAGTTCGATTCCGCGCTCAGGCAGCAGACCGAGCTCAGTGGCGCGCCGATAGGTGTCGGCGGAAAGCCGGTGCAGCGCCTCAAGCTCGATCGCCATGCTACCCTCACACACTAACAAGTGCCCGTGTGCGAGCGAATGGCGTCGCCCGCGCGCGACGATGTTTCTACCCTGGACCTTCACGTCCCGCGTTTCTTCAGAAACGCCCGGCGTTAGGTTCCGATGCTCTGCGGAACCTCGGTCAGGGAACAGCTGGTGCCGCTGACGCGCTCAGCCGGGGAACCGGCGATGGTGGCTTCGTCGAAGACAGCGGTTTGGATCCTACCACGCGCTTCCTCGATCTTGCCGCGGACGAGGAGGCCGCTCGGAATAGAGCTCTCACCGTTGGAGATTTCACCGGTATTGCCGCCCTCGAAGGCGAGCGTGGAAGTCCCGTCGGCGTCTTGCGAGCTGACCGTTAGCGGAATCGCGACGACCTTGTCGAGAAAGCGAATATAGAGCGGTACGACGGCTTTGGGATCCTTGTCGTGCGCCGCGACGACGGCGGTGGCCATGTTGTAACAGATCAGACCGGCGTCGGCGTCGGCGTCGGCGGTCGCGATCTCGCCATCGGAGGCGACATCGGCGGCGAGCGAGGCGGTTGCGACGCCGTTGGAAATGCGCACGAACGACTTGCCGGATTGCGAGCCGATCGCCAATAACTCGCGCGTCGTGACCGTTTGGCCCGCCGTGTCGGTCTGCGATGTGACGGCGTACGCGTGCGAACCATCACCGTCCGCGAGCGCCGGCGCGGACGAGCGCGCGAGCAATATCGCGGCGAAGACGGCCGCGCAGTTCGTTGTCATTTTGCGTCGCGTCTTCATCTGCATAACGTACCCACCACTATGGCGCGCAAACCTTAAACAATCCTGAGATGGGCGTATCGGAAAAGGCGCTCGGTCGCTTCGGCTTGCGCCGAGCGGCGAAGGAATCAAGTGAGCCCGCGCGGATGTTGGGCTATGCGTTATCGAAATCTCGGGCTCGCCGGCGTCAAAGTCTCGACGGTCGGACTCGGCTCGTGGCTCACTTACGGCGGCAGCGTCGAGGCGGACACGGCGCGCGCGTGCATCGCTCGTGGGTACGAACGCGGGATCACGTTCTTCGATACCGCCAACGTCTATGCGCGCGGGCGCGCCGAGGAAGTCATGGGTTCGGCTATCGCGGATTTCCCGCGCGAGTCGATCGTGCTTGCGACCAAAGTCTATTTCCCGATGGGCGACGGACCCAACGATCGCGGACTCTCGCGCAAGCACGTGACCGAACAGTGCCATGCCTCACTGCGGCGGCTCGGCGTCGACTACATCGATCTCTATCAGTGCCACCGCTACGACACCCACACGCCGCTAGAAGAAACGTGCGCGGTGATGGACGATCTGATCAGGCGCGGGCATATCTTATATTGGGGCGTTTCGGAGTGGAACGCCGACCAGATCGCGGGCGCCGTCGCGCTCTGCCGGGCGCGCGGCTGGTCCGCGCCGGTCAGCAATCAGCCGCAGTACAGCGCGCTCTGGCGCCGCATCGAGAAGCGCGTGCTTCCGACGACCGCGGCCTACGGCTTGGGCAACGTCGTGTGGTCGCCGCTGGCGATGGGTATCTTAACCGGCAAATACACCGACGCGACGAAGCCGCCGGAAGGTTCGCGCGCTGCCGGCCAAGCCGCCGACATGATGAGCGACTATTTCACCCAACCCGTGCTCGACGCGGTGCAACGTTTGCAGCCGCTCGCACAGGAAGCCGGCACGTCGCTCGGGGCGCTGGCGCTCGCATGGTGCCTGCGCCGGCCCGAGATTTCGAGCGTCATCGTCGGCGCGACCAAGCCCGAGCACGTTGACGCCAATGTGGCTGCCGCCGACCTCGACGTCGACCCTGCGATCTTCGCCCAGATGGACGCGCTGCTTGTGCCGGTCGCGCCGTTCGAACCGTACGTTTCTTGAGCCCTCGCCCCCGGTCTACGGGTCCACTGGGCCTCGAATCGGCGAGGAGTTTGGCGAGGATGCGAGGATTGCGCCTCGCGTGAAAGATCGCGACACAATGAGAGGATGTTCATCCGGGGCATAGGCGATCGGGTAGTCGTAAACGCCGACGAAAAGTAGCGGGGCGTCGGACATCTGGCGTAAGCTCTCTACCGGCGACGCATCGCCCACTCAATTTTCGCGAGTTAGCGAGACATAGAAATCGCTTGACAATCATAGTTGTCATACCTTCACTTAAATTAGAGTTCCCACGGATTATCCAGTAGCCTACAGGGGAAGACGAGCGAAGCGCTTCCTACCTCAAAATCATACTAGAGATGGATGACCTCGAGAGTGCCATCACTGCAAGCCTGCAGATACTCCGAGGCAAGGCGTCGATGACACCGGTCTGGCTTCGGTTCTGAGCATAGCAAGCAAGATTCGTCGAGCCCAGCCCGTTCCAAACTTTTTTCGACGCCTCGGGCCCGAATCAGTCGAAGATATTCAGCGGCGTATTCGTCCCATGACATCTTTTTTTTTCGGTACATTTGCAACGCTTCGGCCGAGGGCGCCAAGAGCGGCTCCGCGACGTATTTGACCGAGGCAAGCCGGTCCAAAAAAAATGCAGGTCTTGAGCCTTCGCAAAGCCGGCTAGTTGACCATCCCGATTAAGGCGAGCGTCGATTATTTTCTTGACCCCTGCACGGCTCAAGCGAGAGAAAAAATTGTCCGCTGTCGTTTGGGTGAAGCCAATAGTAAACAGCTTCATCGACCGAGTCGCGTCCTGTATTCAGCCTCAATATCGTACGCTAGTTCATAGCCTCTACGACTGTATGCGTGTTCGATCGGGTCCGAATCACTAAGTGAACCAAACAGCGGAATTTGATCTAATCCAAGCTTACGCAGTAGGCGAGCTTCAAGTTCAATCTGGTTTTCCACTCGGCCTCCGGCGTCAATATGATTCACGACAATTCCGCTCGCAACGAGGACGGGCGATATGAGAATTGCTCGATGACAATCTAAGGGGTCCTTTTCGGCGCACAAAAGTGCCAGAGTATATTTTTCTGCACCAATCTCAACTCGCTCGATCCCTTGGCGGAACGCGGCAGAATTGGCCATCGCCTTATAACTGGCACGACCATCCTCGTACAGATCTGGATCTGATGGACGCGCGCCAAGCTCATTGCCGAGGGAAACGTACTTAACGTCTATCCCGCTCAGTGCTTGGGACAGCGGCTCGCGTGTGAAATGTGGGAACCGCGATGAATACGGAGATGAGCGAACGTCGCAAACGGTTTCAATCCCGTATTGCCGCACCAGGCCGAGAAAGTCCTCGATCGGTCGGTTTCCGGACCCGATTGTGTATACCGCTTTCGAAGCCATTTCGGTGGCTGGAGTTCAATGAAATCACTATGTTTCCTCGAAATCCAACCGATACTGTCCGCGTGCCACGGTTTCCAAGAGACGAGCTTCTTGACGACTCCCCTAAATGCAGAGCTCAAAGTCATGGCTGGAGACTAATAGAAAGACTGTGTGTTCGAGGCACCGTCAGGCATCTATAAGATAATGGCCGCAAACATCCTAGCGCGGATGCACGTGGTACTGGCGTCTGTCGCTCTTTTTCGACCTTTACGGCTCGTTACGCGCCGGCACGCGTCCCGTCCGAACAGCTCGAGCTTGCGCTTTCTGGGCTTCGACTTCTCGGTTGCGTGGTGTTGCCCGCGTGTCGAGCGAGTCGAGCAGACGTTTGGAGACCGCGGTGACCTCCTCGACGGCGCTTTCGAACGCCGCCGAATTCGCCGTCGATGGTTTTGAGAAGCCGCTAATCTTGCGTACGTACTGGCGCGCGGCGGCGCGGATCTCGTCGTCTGACGCGACGGGTTCGAAATTGAACAGCGGGCGAATGCTCCTGCACATGCGCCAGCCAATTCGGCGCGCGGCTCGGACATAACTTCTCGAAGACGGCGGCCTGCCGGAACGTAGCCCTACGATCGTGATACGCTACGAGCCCGGCGCGCTACGCTACGCGCTCGGGTTGCGATACGCCACGCGCCCGGGTTGCGATACGCCACGCGCCCGGGTTGCGATACGCCACGCGCTCTGGTTGCGCTACGCTACGCGCTCGGGTCGCATACGCTACGAGCCCACAAACGCGGACCCGAGGCTGGTGCCCGCGAGGTTTTGGCCGCCGTCGACGACGAGCACGGTGCCGGAGATGTACGACGCCAGCGGCGAGGCCAGGAACGCCGCGGCGGCGCCGATGTCGTCGACGGTTCCCAAACGCCCGGCGGGAACGAACTTCTCCACACGCGCGATCGAGTCCGGACCCGGCGCCAAGCGGCGCATGCCCTCGGTGTCGGCGATGGGTCCGGGCGCGATGCTATTGGCCCTGATGCCGTAACGGCCCCAATCGAGCGCGAGATCCTTCATCAGCATATCGATGCCGGCTTTTGCCGCGCCGACGTGCGCTTGCATGGGATACGCATGAAAGGCCTGGCCCGCCGAGATGAAGATGATCGATCCGCGCGTGGTCTTGAGCTGCTCGAAGGCGGCTCGCGCGGCGTGGAACGAGCCGTGCAAGTCGATCTCGACGACGGCCTTGAAACCGTTGGGGCTGATCTTCTCCGCGGGTGCGGGAAAGTTGCCGGCGGCCCCGCAGACCAGCGTCGTGATCGGCCCCAGCGCCGCGCCCGCGGCGTTCACGGCGGATTCGACGGCGGCGTAATCGCGCACGTCGGCGCTCTGCGCGAAAACGGGGACGCCAAACGTGCGCAGTTCCTCGGCCGCGCCGTCGAGGCGCTCCTGAGAGCGGCCGCAGATACCGATGCTCGCGCCGAGCGCCGCGAAGGTCTTTGCGATGCCGAGGTTGATGCCACTGCCGCCGCCGGTAACGAAGAGGTGCGTTCCGGCGAAGAGCGTCTTCGGAAAATAATCGGTGATGACCACAAGGCGCCTTTCGAAGGCGAGAGGCTGAGCTCCCTTGGCAAGGTGAGCCCCCCTGGGAGACCAGCTCCCTTTCGGCCTTGGAAATTTACCGAGAGCAAGCCTTGCGCCGCGTGAACGGTGCTGGCATTGGTTCGCCGACGGAATCCTCGTCCTTCAGGTCGAGGAGCATGTCACATGCGCTCGATCTTGACGATTGCGATCTCGCCGTGTTCGTCGCTGCCTGCTTCCAGCGCCGATTGTTTTGCTTCGGTTTCGTCGTTGGCACCGATCAGCACGCGGCCGGCGTTGCCTTCGGCAAAACCTTTAACGACATTGTAGTCTACTCGCCATTCACTCATCATGTTAACCTTCGACCGGAATTCGGTCATCGTGTTAACTTTCGGCCTAACGCCGGGTGTTATGACCGCGCCGGCGCGAACGTGACCTGGCGCAGAGTTCGACAGTCAAAAGTTCGGCAGTCAATCGTATGTGCCGCAGAGATACCAGCGTCCGCGTTCGCTCACGATGCGGCACAGCGCGCCGTCTTCGAGCAACACGTCGTAGGCGTCGTTCGCCCGCGGCAAGCCGCCCGTATCGAGCGCTTCGGCCCACCAAGCTTCGTCGACGCGCCAGGGCCCCGCGGCTTCGAGCACCGCACGGCCGCCCACGAACGCCGGGCGGCCGCGTCGCACGCGAACGTCGACGGCGCGCGGCGCGAGCACGCGGTAAGCGAGCGTTCCCGTTTCTGTTAGCGCCGCCGCGGCCGTTGCAGCTGCGTCCGTTGCAGCTGCGGCCGTCGCGGCTGCGCCCGTGGGTGCGGCGCGCGTGGCGCTAAAGGGCGCGTACGCGGCGCGCGCCTCGTAGCGATTGCCGTCGACGACGCGCGCGCACAGCGCGGCGCCGGGGCCGAGCGCGGCTTCGAGCCGCGCGAGCGCAATGCCGACGATCTCGGGATCGGGATCGCGGCCCGCGAACAAAAAGAGTTCCGCACCGCCTTCTTCCAAGCGCTCGGCGGCTAGCCGCAGGCCGGTGACGGGCGAACGCAACACCGTGCCTTCCAGCCGCGCGCGCAAGAGATCGAAGATCGTCGTGGCTTGCGACGTCGGTTGAGCCAGCACGCTTGCCAGCACGGTCTGCTCGCCGTCTTCGCATTCGAGTTGCAAGCGTAGCGCGCCGCAGCGTTTGCCCAGAAAGGCAACGTCCTCGGCGACCCGCGCGACCAGCGCGCGCAGCGCGAACAGCAGCTGATCTTCGCGCTCGGCCGTTCCTTCGCCGTACAGCGAGCGATCGATCGTGATGCGGCGCACGCGCGGGACCAGCGGCTCGTCGTCCGTACCGCTCGCGCGGGCGTGCCAGCGCGCCGCTTCGGGTCCGAAACGTCGCACGAACGGGCCGTGCGGCAAGGCCGCGAGTCCGCCGAGGTTTTCGATGCCGAAGAGCTCGAGCCGTTCGAGCGTCGGGCGGTCGAGCTCGAGGAAACGCAAGGGCAAGCGACTCAGGAACGCGGCCGCTTCGTCCGCGCGCACGCTCGAACCGTCGCGCACCCGCGCCGCGGCCAGGGCCGTGAATTTCCCCGGACCCCGCGCGACGCGCAGCGGTAGCGCCGCGAGTTCGGGATCGGTCGCGAGGGCCTCGCGCACGCGAGCCTGCCAACCGCTCTCCGGCGCGATGCCGCGCATCTCCAGAAATGCGACGCCGTCGCCCGCGTCTTCGACCAGCGGCGAAGCCGCATCGAGCGCGTCGAGCGCGCGTTCCCAGAGCGCTCGGCAGCGCGCGGGATCGTGGACGGTCACCGCGGCCTCGCGCGCGGACGCGGCGGCTTGCACGAGCGTCATGCCGGCACGTGCGCCCAACTCGTACGCGGCTTCGTCGACCGCGAGCGCGTGGCCGCGTTCGAGCCGGTCCGCGACGATCAGCGGCCGGCCGCGCAGCGACGGATCGGCCAAGCGCGCGACCGCGATCCGGTAGGCCGGAACGAAGGCGCAGACGATCGGCACGCTTCCGTCAGGCGATGACGCGCATCGGAACGAAGACCGTGCTCGCGAGCAGCCAGACGAGCCCTAAGATTCCGAGCCAAAACAGCGTGCGTGCGATCGTGTTGGTCACCGTGCGATCCTTTCGCGGTCGGCGCGTACGCTCGCGGCCGGCGTTTCGAGCAGCGAGCGGTCGCGGAGTGTGCCGAGCGGGACGCCGTCGCGCTCGAACGTCGTGCAGTCGAAGCGCGCGCGTTTGCCCGGCATGCCGCGCTTATGTTTGAGGACCGCGCTCTCGACGCCGAGGCCGGCCAGCGCGCAGAAGAGCCCCTCGCCGCCGGACCAGCGCACGCAGACCGGTGCCAATTGCAGCCGCAGTGAGGCGAAGTAGCGCAGCTCGTCGGAAGCATCCGTGCCGAGCGTGAGCAACAGCGCGTTGGCGCGGTGCGCGAGGCCGGCGAGGCGCGTCCAAGCGGTGGCTCCCAGCGAAACGGCTGGAATCACGACGACCCCGAACGCGGCCGCCCGCAGCAGGATGTCGGCCGCCCGCGCGACGCCGGTTGCGTCGCGGGCGGGAACGACGAGCAGCCGGTCCAGCTCCACACCCGCCGCGGCCAGTGCCGGCGGGTAGAGTGAGCCTTCCGGTCCCGCGGGAAATTCGATCAACGCCGCGAGGCCGCCGTCGGCCGTGGCCCGCGCCAGCAGCCGGGCGGCCAGCGCCGAGCGGCCGGATCCCGCCGGCCCCTCGAGCGTAGCCACGATCCCTCGCGGAAATCCTCCGCCCAAGGCACGATCGAGGTCGGGCAGCCCGGTTCGCACGAGCCCATCTTCCGCCAGCGTGAAGGCCTCGGGCGACGCCGCCCGGTAGCCGGCCGACAGCGCCGCTCGCAACCCCTCGAGGGTCGCCCGGCGTGGATCGCCGGGGGATCGGGGGGTGACGTCCGGCGAAGCCGCCGCGAACAGAGAAGCCATGGGCGCTCATGGTAATCGAACGTATGTTCGATGTCAACGGATCCCGGTCTCCCTCCCAC
>Ga0116228_10002925_pt1 | contig 14914 bp, 15 predicted proteins | sample S1TSphfallax_2_FD_89694 | JGI IMG/M metagenome (GOLD analysis project Ga0116228, IMG submission 89694) | Host-associated microbial communities from peat moss isolated from Minnesota, USA - S1T2_Fc - Sphagnum fallax MG | ecosystem: Host-associated > Plants > Peat moss > Unclassified | place...
GCCTTCTACAGGAAGGAAAGTAGTGTGGGGAGGGATCTGGGAGTACTTGCTGCTGCTGTATATAAAAAAAAACATGGCCACTTACGAGTATTGGATGCCATGAGTGGCTGTGGCATCAGAGCTGCACGTTACCTTTCGCAAGCACAAGCTGACTTCGTCTGGGCCAATGATGCATGCAGATTCCTTGCTCCTACCATTTCCCAGAATTTGTCTCTCTCTGCTGCCACTGCTGTTGCACCCATGACTGATCCTCCCCTTGCTGTTAGATCTTCACCAGAGGAAGATACTTGTGCTGCTGGCAATGCTGATTTGGGATCTTTGGGACTGCCTCGACTATCACTTGCTTATCAGGTATAAGATTTTTAGGCAGGAACCCAAGGAATGAAAAGTTGCAAAGTTGCCTCCTGTTAAAATCAGAGGGACATGTCATCATCTCCTTGCACATTACCAGACATGGGAAACTAATGGATTAGATTCTTAGAGGCACCAGCAAGTTTTACAGAAAAGAAGACTCAAAAGAGTTGCACTTGTATTGAAGAATTGCTGAACCTTTCATTGATGGGAAGCCAAGCAAATTTGTTAGAATTGCTAAGCTGATCACTGCTACAGGGACTTTGGGTCTGGCTGCAGTGTTTGTCACTACAATCCCTGTTGTGAGTACATAACAAATGTCTATGATTGACCAAGTTCTCACTTGAGTTTCTTGTCTTTGCATTTGCTGACGAGAATTGGGAATTGGTTACCATTGAATCATTGGATGGACTTGTTCTTAGGTTGCAGAGGGAGATTTGCAGAAGACCACTATGCTGGACCAGGAGGAAAAAGGCATCTCCAAGTGTTGGCGAATCACAAGTGAAGATGTAAATAGAGTGCTGCTGTACTGTTACATGGAAAAGGAGTACTATGACTTGATTGACATAGACTCTTTTGGCAGCGATTCCATTTTCCTTGGTTCAGCATTAGCTTCAGTACTGCATGGAGGTCTTCTGTATGTGACATCAACTGATGGATTCTCTGCAGGGGGACACCGTCCTTATAAGTGAGTATTATACCCAAACTTGTTCTGCTTTTCTGGCTCTTTTGTCAAGTTCTGAGAGTAGGTAAGCCTATTTCAGCTCAGGTAGAATGGCCAGAAAAGTTGCATGGCCCATATTGGGATTCAGAGATGACAAATCCTGTCCAGTTTAGGGCATTTATTGGGTGCAGACACCTGCTTATGCTATTATCTCTGTGTGAGCCATTCCTGTGAGGATTTAATTAAAGAGTTCAGCATGCGAGTTGCAATGTAGTAGCCCAGCTGAATAATTCTTCATGCTACACCAGTCCAGAAAGCTCAACTCTCCTGATCTCTTGGTTAACCCATTGTCTTCCAGTCTACACTCATTGTGTGTGTCTGGACTAACCATAGGATGTGGGGTTTGCAGTGTTTTGGCATCTTATGGAGCATTTGTGAAGCCCATGCCTTTTGCAAATGAGCTGGGAATTCGAATGCTGATTGGTGGGGTTGTGCGAGAGGCATCTTTGCGGAACATGCATGTTTACCCAATGTTCTCACACTACTCATTTCATGGCCCTGTCTTTCGAGTTATGCTCCATGTGCATCCAGGACAAGCTCAGAAAAGCCAGTGTGTAGACCTGAACTTATTGGTGAATTCTTATGCACAACTACCTTGCTGAAGGGTTACTGAGATGTGTATGTTTCAAGCAATAGCACTGATCTTGGTGGAATACTGCTTTTGAGAATTTGAGCTGACAAGGTATTTCCAAAGTGTCTGCAGGCATTACAATTTTATATCTCATTGCAGCATCTGTGGTGAAACACAAGTGGTAAAGTGGAACTCTCTTGGTCAATCTACATGCTCATGCTCAACATTCACACAGGTGACTATTTCCCCATGCAATATGAGCAGTGTCCTTACATCCTGAGTGTTTCTCAAAGTCTTAAGCAGTGTTGGTATCTAGTACTAATGTAATCTGTTGATAGCCCAGTCTCATTGCACCCTTAAAAAGATTGTCTTATGCCAGAATTTTAGGCCCTTTCTTGATCAAGTTTGCACACTGTTTAGTTTGAGTTTAGGGGGGTGGATGTGCAGTAGGCCACACAAGACAGACTCAATAATCAAAGCTCAAGTCAATAGACAGACTTTGGCTGCTAGTGGCTGTAATGTGGCCAACCAGCCACTTCATGTAACTGTTAAAAAGCAAGTGTATGTTAGCAAGGAATGACACATCATCTGATGTCATGCAGCAGGGGTTTTCCACAGTGACATTGTCAGGACCTCTTTGGACTGGCCCTCTACACAATGGCAGTGATATCCAGGAAATGATTGAAATGGCCAATGGCTGGGGTTGGATTGAAAGTGGTAAAGGAAGTGGAGAAAAATCTAGGAGCAAGGAGGAGGTCTCTGCCAATCAGAAGCTAAGAGAGCTACTTGACATCATGCTTGAAGAGAGCAATCCAAATCTGCAAGTTGGTTACATTGAGCTTGATGAGGTACTGCAGTTCATGCTATTTCCAAGCTGCTGTTCAAGCATTTGATCAGTTGATGAAAAATCACCTTCTTTTTTGGGAATGACTATGAAATTTTTAATCCAGTAGTTAAGTCACTAGGGCTTATGGCCATCTTACAAGACTTCAACAGGTGTATGAGACAAGTTGCAGGTAGTACTGATCGACCCAGCTAAAATATGTGTCATTGGATGAACTGGTCATCCAAAGAGTGGGGGCCTAGTTCTTCTGTGTTTTCAGTGCAGACCTGGCAGGTACATCATGATTATTAGATATGATAAATAGTATCCACCTTGGAAAAAGAGTTCATTACCATTGAGAGTGAAGCAATGCTCACTAATGCTTGTTGGCAGATGCCAGTTCATTTTCTCCTTATTTGTGTGCTGGTAGGAGTGAGGTATCTCACAGTATGATGTCTGTGCCTGATAGTGGACCTTGTGACATTGTGTGATTACTGCAGATATCAAAGAGAACAAAGTTAGCAACACCCAAACGGGCATGTCTCATCACAGCTTTGCAGGAGGTATTTGGCAGCTATTCACATCTTCTATCTAAACATCACTGTTGTATGTTTGTCTGTGAATTTAATTTGGCTGCTATCTGGTTAAGGAGAGGACAATTCTTGTACAGTAGAAGGTGAAGACTCTTGAGAGAGATTCATTGGACATGACAGTTTTGACTGGGTAGTTGCTGTATTGTTGAGGTGTCACCAGGAAGATGTCAAAAGATTCAGGCTCAGTCAATTCACTCCAGGCATTCTGAACATATTTGCTACGCTGATGGTGTGCAGGAAGGATACTCTGCCTGCCGGTCACATATAGCATCCAAAGCAATAAAAACAAGTGCTCCTATGTGTTGCTGTGTTGAAATCACTCGATCATTGATGCAATAACAAGGAAGGAATGTTGCTCCATTCATTTTCCACCAAGGTAACCTACATTATTACAACAGAATTCAGATTTCAAAGTTGTCATGTTGAATTCACTAGAGATTTAGGTTACCTCTGCATTCTGATCAATCTCCACATTGACAATGCCATGTAGCATCTAATGCCAAAAACTTACTGTCATATGAGCCTTGTGCTGTGCTTGCACATTAGCTTGTCAAACATCATTCCTCTTGAAATACATGGAAGGATAATGTTGGTTGGAACAATTTATCATGCAGCATGCACTTGTTCATTGAGCTATCTCATGATGGTTCCGAAAGCTTTTCTGCATGCTGACATCAGGTGAAGAAGGCTATGCAGTTCACAGTTTTTAACTTTCAAGCTGAAGAACCCAGCTAATGCTGCTCTTTTGGGAATGGTGGACACAATGGCAACCAGGTTAAATCTCACAGCAAGTTGTACCCAAAATGACAAGAGTGCATCTGTGGAATCTTTTCCATAAGCACATCAATATGGCTTTTGGTGTCAAATATCATGGGAGCCATACAACAAGCTCAGATGTTGCTATATGGAGAAACATGTAAGGAGATGCAATGTTATGCAGGATTAGGATTGACAACTGCTACATGTTCATTTTTGGGTTTGAACTAATGTGCATTCTTTCTTTACGTGTTTGATAATTGCAATCTCTTGTTTTCTAGGAGTGTTGTGCTCATTGACTTGTCATTGCCTTATGATGCGATGTGCCTACACACAATCAGCCCAAGTTAATTTAACACTGATAAGAACATATTCATTGCCATCTCTTTAGGCTACAACACCAAAGGGAATTGAATGAGAGTGACAACAGACTCCTTTTGGAGAGTCTCCTACAACTTATGCAAATAGTATCAAGCTGTGGATGAAAGCACTTCCTTTTGCAAATATGTTTCCATAACTTGGCATTAACTACTATTAGTTTTGCTGAATTTTTATGGAAGGGATTAGGTCCAGAATCAGCTTCAAGGACTTATTGTTGTGACAATGTGACTTCTAATTGTTGATTTCTTTACCCTATGATTTTATTGGCTTTGCTTGACTAGTATAGATTCAGAAATAAACAATGCATTTATGAATGCCCAAAGTAGGAAATTTTTTGCTCAAGGGTAGTTTATTCTTATTTGTGTAACAGCAAAACGTGACATATGTATTACTTCACATTCTATTGATCAAACAGCATTTGAAAATGAGAGTGAAAAGCAACCCAGAAACTGAAATAAACAATTCAAGCAAACTGAATGAATAAATTAGTAGGTTCAACTGGCCACAAGTGGTTTCAAGAGTGGATGACCAATCCCAACACCTCAATAGAATAATTTTAAACCAATCACATGTGGAAATCAACCTGTTGCTAGAAAATATTTTGTTGGATTGTACTGCTGACAAGGTTTCTGATGTGGCAGGGTGAAAGAAAGCACTGAAATTTGCTGCTCTACAGTTAAGGCTGTAAGATCTGCGCTGAGTGTTGTTTAAAAGATGCAAGAGACCTGGCTTTTGAATGGCAAAATAGTTCAAAGTTGAATTCCTCTCACTTCTACAACCTAGCCCATAACAAAGGTGTTTGCATTTTCCTTATGCCACCTTCACAAGGGTGGTGAAGCCAACCTTTCCTTGGGCACTGAAAAGACATAATTGGTTCTGGACATCCATAACCAGTTAAATCAGGCTAGGATCTGAGCACTTAAGTTGCGCTTGTTGACTTTGTAGGTTTCAATGCACCTCAGTACTCATCAAGCAGCCCTGATAATGCCCCATGTTTTCTAGGCTACATCACAAACAGAGACCCATTTAACACAATATACTGGTCAAGGTGTACCTATATGGACATCTGATCCATCTACAATTGAGCCCCATGAATTCTGTACAGAGCATGCAAGTGGCTCTATTTCAGTATCTCTAACGATAATACCAATAGAGGTCCAAAGCACCAACATAACTTTCTGCGTCAAAAATAAATTTGTCGACATTGAGAAGATGTGGTTTCCAATGGACAGTAAGGGCACTTGAATGTCCTTGAGTTGCCCTTGACAAGCTTCTGAATTGACTGTTTGCACAAGACATGACCACAAGCCATCAGCATTGGGGGGTTCTCAGCTGTGCTCTGTTCACGGGATACTGGACATGCAAATATGGAATGAAACTGAAATGCATTGTCCAGTTGAGTTTCAACAGGCAGCTGTTTCATTGTATGCCATTCCTGCAAGTCAACCACACAATCATCACATCAACTTAGTCTGACCGTTAATTGCTCATATGAAACCATGCAGTTGTACACTACCCACCACATAATATTGCGACCACCTGAAAAAAATAAATGGACTCCACATGTGTTTCTAGAAAACTATCAATTCGGGAATCCAAAATGGGAGGCTGAGACTGATGAGGGGTTACTCAAGGAGGGTTAGTAGCTGTCAGGGGGGATGAAAGTTTCCAGGAGACTATTCCCACTGATGTTTATGACAAGCGACATCTTGTCTTTGTGTGTGGGTAGGGAGCCACAGACATAGCACAAATTTGTGCCGACCCCACACAGATACAAGGCCCAAAGAGGAAAACAAGAAGACACAGCCTGCTCACAAGCCCTAGTGGCAATGATCAGAGATATCCAAATGGCTAATCTCCTCCAGGAAAGAATTCACAGCTCCATGTGGCCCCAGCCCCCAATGTTATTCAAGTTGTGATCAGTCATGCTTTACTGTGACCAAGACATCAGACAATAGATGACCATATGCCTTGACAATATGGATATTGCCAAAGACTTGAAACTAGTGATCCATGAGGTTGGAGACTACAGACCTCCAGGTTACGGTCCGCAGGATTACACAAAGACACCAACACAGACACAAAACATTGATTTGGACAATCTCACCTGTTTCTTATTTGCCATGACTGTCACAAGCTTTATCAATGTTGGAAGGGCTTGTGATCCTGCAGACACCGTCACTTGTAATGGGCTTTCATATGCTTGGCCCAGAAGATTACAACACTCCCTGGTAAATTCAAGTGCGACTGCATCCCAGTGGGATGGAGCTAGCAGATCCGAGTATGGGGACGCTTCCAGGCGGCCTGCCCAAAGTAGGCAACCCATAAGCCTCTGTATATCAGTGATGTGGCAAGATGCAAATGGACCAAATGATGCCCTTGCATACTGCAGGGCTTCAGAACGCCCAACATTGTGAAGCACATGCACAAATTGGAGTTGATGTAATTGAAATTCGAGGGATGAGCCCTGTTTGCATCATCACAAAACAGCAGATGTCAGATTACTACAACATCCCATAAATTATTTGGAGTAAATATGACTGGGCATTCTGAACCCCAAAATCCTTCAATTCCATAATCTGGGCACTCCCCTATCATTAGAGATGTGAAACACAGGGTTATAGGTGTAATGCCCATTCTGTGGCAGAACAAAAGGCCTACCAAGCCAGAAATGTGCCTTTTCATGTGACATACAAGTAATAGGAAAACACAGGGATTATGGAATAGAGACAGGGAGTGAGGAGGTGGGAAACCTTCTTCTGCAATGCAGGCCTGTTCTGCCTTGCCCAATTTAGCACTGGTTCCAAATTCCTTGCCCGTAACTGTTCCAAGTTCTGATACATTTCGAAAAAAGGAGTCTTAAGTGCCATTGCATTGGGTTCTTGAGTTTCGTGCACAAAGCAATCACCCAAGTCAAACAGGCCTTGGCGGTAGAAGTGCACAGCCACAATCTCATTGATGAGATGTCCATTAAACTCTGCTTCTCTGTATGCTTTTGCTATATCGGTACAAAAGGCCCTGTCGAGCAATTTTCCATATTTACTCACTGCCAGGTTTACATCCTTCTGCAAAGCCCCCACCTGCAAACACTGGTAGTAAGTAAGAAGAAAGGCAATGCCATACAACATATTAACAGCCCCTTACTCTGCCATAAAGCAAGAGCTCAACAAGCAGAAACATCACCAACCACATGAAGACCCTCACAGCTGCACAAACACCAGCCCAACTCGGACATGAAAATTAGGTTATGTGGATGAAATTTGAACATTGAGATAACTCTACACCGAAGAAGAAAGTACATGAACTTCATGCCAAGGATTTGTCATCAACTACTGGACTGTGGAGATAAGTCCCAGATAATACTCTGCATTCACAAAAATCTGTACAAAGAATCCATGAAAGTCGCATATTGAACTTTGAGTCTGAACAACCATGCCTACACTTTGAGGTCTACTGAGAGGATGTTAGTGGAGACATCATGACTCATGACTTTGCAAAAGCAATCTGGTCACTTTAAAGCTCTGCGTAGTTAGTCAAAGGGGTATGACGACCATGATCACAGCAAGGATTGCCAAAACCTTAGAGAATCTCTACCCTAAGAGAATCTCCTGCAGGGCATATGCATGGCTGGAGCACCTCAATAATACTTTCTCCTTTCAACCCATTCTTCTTCTTGTCTGATGAGCATGTACCAACTCTGCAGTTCCATAGAGAGAAGCCTCAAAGTAAGTGATCTTGGAAGATAAGATAGGGTATGTAGCGAGAAGGTGTGTACCTGATTCGACGGTCCAAACTCGGTCAATTTCCCTTGCAATCCTATGAGCAGAGGCCTCTGGTCGTTGGTCGACGACGAGTCCGAGATGTCACTCATTTGCTGCACAGCTACCTGGAGCTCATGAAGCGTTTTGTCGATCACATCCTGCGTCTTCGTGTAGCCTATCTTCTGCTTCTTGGATACTCGATCAAAAGCTTCCTGAATTAGGGTTAAATCCATTCTGCCACTGAATATCTATCTCGACCTCCGTCTCTGTGTGTCTATCTCTGTCTGTGTCGTCTGCCCTATCCTGCCTGTCTGCGTCCACTTTCCTCCTACTCCGCAACGCACTGCACGAGATTCCTCATCAAACGGTAGACCCTTTTCCTCTATTCCCGCCTGTGAAACGGAATCCCTAAAACAACGTCCAAATCACAACGAACTTCTCAATGCATTTGCTCTCCCTCTCTTTTTGTGAAAGATGAGCATCCCTCTCCCTCGTGGCCACCACCACCAGACACCACTACCACCTCCGCAGTGGACAAACCAAACTCAAAAGAATTCAGCAGCAGCCAGGGACTACAAAAAACTCCACACAACGTTGCATCACCACGATAGTCTCCTTTACAAAACCGTCTCTTTTCTTGCTCCTCTTCTTGTTCCTCCTCCTCCGCCTCCTCCTCTCCGAGGCTTTCCGGCTTCGGCTCTGGGTCGCAGTGCGCCACACGAGAGCAGCGTGCGTGGCTTTGGAGAGAAGGGCCGGGGGGAGGGCTCAACGCAATGAAGAGGTAGAAGGAGGAGGATGTTGTGGGAATCCGAGTTCGAACGGGTGACCTAACGAGGACTTGTTCCTAAAGGGCCACGACTTGCACCACTGGGTTGAGTGTCAGAGATTCCATACCCCCGACATGTATCTATAAACCCGACCCCTTTTTTATAAAAAAAAAAAAAATTTTGACCTTCAATTTCATTTTTTTTTAAAAATCTTCATAGCAGCAATTTCATTCATCTAATTTCAACAAAAAAATTTAGAAAAATTCCTCGACTTTGGAAAGTTTCCTAAATATTTAAATTTTTTCAATTTTTTTCAATTTTTTTCAAAAACATTTACTACTGTAAATTCGACTAATTTTCTATTGGGGTTGGGGGGGGAACTTTCATCAATTTTTCAATATAAAGAAATGGAAAAATAAAAATTTTAATTAAAAAATAAAAAACCCTGGGGATCAAACCTGCATGCAGCAGGCAGCTGAGCAAATAAAAAAGTGATTTTTTTCTTTTTTTTTTAAAAAGGGAAAACTTTGTTTTGGAATGTAGAGAGTACCTACCTATTTTGAATATTCTCATTTCTTTGCATGTAGGTAGGTAGGTAGGTAGGTATCTATGGGGGTGGGTCCCAATGAAAGAACAGGTCCCCCGGGAAGATGATGGGTAAACCAGCCAAGGGTACAAAAGTACGGATCTCCATTTGTTTTTGTCCTTCCTGCCCTAACTGCCCAATTGACCTGTGAAAAAAGAAATGCAGTAAATACTTTTGCACGGCCTACGTTTAGTACCCGTGACCCACTTTAGCAGCATCTTTCCGTGGTCCTCTGGTAGTGTGCTAAAAATGCCTTGTACTTAGGGCTAAACCCTAAGTACACTCTTTCTTCAATATGTGTAGCTATGCTTCATATGATATACACTAACTAATAGGTCTGCCCAAATAGGGGGTGGGTGGGGCCTTGCCTTGTTGCACTTTGTCCTAAAGGGTTTTGTTAATCCTTTGTAGAGAGATTCTAAATTATCAAAGGGTCATGTAGGTAGTACCTACTCTCTTTTTTTTTCATGTCTGCCCATTGACCCAATCCATCTTTTACTCCCCAGAAAAAAAAAAAGAAAAAAAAGAGGATGCTGCCCAGACATAATTTGGGTCTGTGTTATGCATGTTTCTTCTACACATTTTTTTCTAGCACCAAAAATGTGTTTGGGTATATCACCAGGCACATATTATTGGCTGGGCAGATGGGCAGTCAGGGAAAAAAAAGAAGTCAGCATTATTTTTTGTACTACCTGGTTGCTGATTTAAGAAGATTCTTCCAATAAGTTACTCCATACAATAATGGATGATGTCCAAAATAACTTTTATTTCCTCTTTATTGTCGCATTCACTTAGTTTTTTATGTAAATGGCAAAGGCTATCATCTTAAGGCAAACGAAAAAAAACTTATGGAAACTCAAATATTTCACCATGGAAAGTACAATTCTCAAACAAAATCCTCTAAAAGAAAATTTAAAAATCCTTCAAGATATTATAACACTATAACTAGTCTCAAGTTCCAACATAAGCCAAAATATTATCTTTCAGAAATCCTCATATAAAAATAGACCCTAAACCCTAAACCCTAAACCTTATTACCAATGGGCCAAAATCCCATATGCTACTATACTCCATAATGATTGCCAGTTTGGTTACATCACTAAATTTTACCAAAAACCCTCCTTGGGTGAACCAGCACCTACATTGGTACCATGGTTTAAAAAACCCAACAAAATTCATTTAAATTATTTTTGCCCTTCATTTCATCACCCTTCTTTTGACCACCTCCCATGTTTTTATTTTTATTTTTAAATTTTAAATCCAAAAAATCCCATGGGTAATTGTGGAAGGGAGCCCTGGCTATCAAGGGAGGGTCAGCAGCTGCCATTGGCTATTGTGACTAGTGCATTAATGAGGGATCACCTAAACTGGGGTTGCTTGGTCAAAAGCGCCATGGTGGGGCCATGGCCAAAATAAGGGGCCCTAGGCACAGAACACCAAAATTGACCCAGATATTGCAAAGGCTTATCCTAAGAAGAAAAACCTTAGGTAGCATAAAATAAAGTCTAGGTGACCTAAAATGAAAGTTGGATGAAAGTTGGCCTACACTAAGGTGAAAATTCTAGGTACCCTAGGATGAAGATTTAGGGTTACTTATTAGGTGGCAAAGTTAACTAAAGTTTAGAACCTCATCATACACAAAGAAGTGCAGCCATCAATTTTCTCAAAAAGAAAAAGAGAGGGGGGATTTTTTCAAAAAGCAACAGACCACAACAAAAGCAAAACCCTAAATCCCAATAAAAGAGGAAAAAGAAGAAAAAACAAAGCAAGAAAACCCAAACCAAAAAGCATAGAAAAGACAGCAAGCCTGAGTGCTTTCCTTTGAAGCTTCCGCTTCTTTCCACAACCTTTTGCTTGTTTGGATTGACAGCAAACCCATGGATCTTCATGGTGACCAAAAAAAAAAAGACTTCACAAACATGCAATCTCCTGGAGCTTCTTTCCATCAAATTGCTTTTGGATCACATCTACACCACTTGTGGTGAGAGAGTATGGATATAACTTACTTAGGAGGCCCAAAGTCCAAACAGAACTTGCAAGGGACTCTGCAGCCGTCCAGATTCAGCAATTGTTCCCTGGAGTTCTCATTGTGTTCAGTGGCCAGAGGGAACCAGCACCCAGCAGTCCACCAAGGACAAGATGCACGGTACATGATCAGCAAACAGTTTTCTGTTGGGCCCCAATTCCCTTCTTAGTCATGGTGATTAGCTCAGTTGCTTTCTTTCACTACCTAACTATTAACAACCTAGTAGATAAGTAATCAAAGCAGCCCTTACCTATTCCATAGTATACCCACTTACCAGTCCAAACTAGGTATCCACTTAGTTAGTAGTCACCTAATTTCCTACCTATCTACCTACATTTATGACCTAATTCTTTCAAAATGGGTTACCAAGGTGAAACCAGATATTAACTCAGTTGAAGTTCGTCCACAACTGAGTCATAACAGGCATCCATTGGATCGTGCACTCTGGCTAGCCTTCCCTGGCTGTTCAACACTAGAGAATAGGCTGTGAACCAGGGATTCTGCCAGGTGCGTGCTCACTGTGCCTGCCCAAACAGGCTTGCCCACTGAATGCTTATCTGGTAGAATCCACCATTCAGGGCCAGTTCTCTAGTACAAAAAGTCATTTCTATTCCCTATCTTCTCTAAAGCAAGAACAGCATGCAAAAAGAACACTTTTAAGGATTTTGCACTACACAAACTCCAAAGACCACAATCTACAAGGAAACTTCACATGGCGAATCTTTAGGTGAAATGTTGTGCACAAAAGGGACTTAACATGCATGGGGGGTCAGACACACCCAGAAAGTTCCCTTTTGTTCACTGCTAATTGATTCCACTTTACATGCTGTGGAGTTAACATGAGAGACACACTCTTGATCCCCTGCTAACTTGTTCAATTGATACTTGTTGCATGAACCTAGCACCAAGCCATGTGTTGATGTGTTTTCAAGATCTTGAGCTACATAGGAACAAAACATTGCAAAATGCCTCAAAATCAAGGAGTGACAATTTAGGTTTAGATTTATGTTAGACTAAGGGTGTGTGGTACAGCACACCCTTTTGCAGTACTTAGCTACTACACAACATCTTCTCCTACAACAACACACAATGAAGTGACATCTTACAGCTGTTACTTGAAGTGACAGCAACTGAGTGGTCCACTTGATGGATAAGATATCAAGTGACCAAGTGCACTTCAGATCAGGGATTTAGCCAAAATTTGCCTTGGGTCAAAATCCATCCACCACTCAAACAATTGCTATCTGACTGAAAAGTGGCCTTTTTCATGGAGACAAACTGAAAAGTGGATGACCCAGAAGGATTGAAGGGGTTTTGTGCAAAAGGAGCAAGGGAGAAGGATCACTTGAGGGGCCATTTCAAGAAATAATTGACAGTTCAATACTTACAGTGAGTAGGTATGTAGTGATGGATGTCATTGAAAACTGCTGAAATTGAAGAATTCCCTTTGATGCATCTGACACCCAGAAAAGCATGCAATGTGGGAAGCACTCTCAGGGACAAGCTGATATGCTGGCATCTGACATCCAATGGTTCAGACTCCAACTTCAAGACTCCGAGATAGTTTGCACCTGCATATCAAGCTCAGAAACAGCAGAAAAGAAGGAAGCCGAAAATACATTATTGAAACTTGAGCTGTTGGAAAGTCACAACATTTTCATGCTGATATATGTCCAACAAGCTCTAGTCAACACCAATATCCAAGCATAATTTATGGAGATGAAATTGTGAAAGTATACTGCAATACAGCCCTAGAAAGCACAGTTACTTCACCAAATGCACCGTCAGTGCTATTCCTTGTCCACATACAAACCCCAGCTATTTTTGGGACCATACAGCTCCATCACTGCATGAACCAATCCCACTTCCTTTCAATCCACATCATGTTACCCTTATCTTTGAGAGTTGTCCAGTGCCAGAATTGTCACTTTCATCTACAGATAATAGTGCACCTTCATCTCCATCTATAAGGAGCCCAGAGATACCTCCAAGCTCCTGTGAGGATCAGATACAGATGGTTGGTCAAACACAAAACTGATGCCACCACAACAACAATAGTCCCATCCGATCATTCAGATCAGGAACAACTTTGTTGACATCTCTAATGAACTGATCCCTTTATGACCACTATTAGTCTGTATGTAGTAGCCATGCACAGAGAGAAACCTCAACAAGCCTCCCATTGCCAGAGAACCTTTGATAGAGATGGTAATTTGTTCCATTCCGACACAACACCACTAATCCTGCATACACAAACACACAAGGAGGAGATTGAGCGATCTTCAGATCATCCAAGTATTGGCTGGTCCTACTATCACATAGTTGCATAAGAATGATATATATCAGAATCTGCAGATGAGTTCTGACAGAGTCTGATGCCAAAAGGGCAACATGGTAGTCCCTCAGAAAGGAAGGGGTACGGGAAACAGCAGCAAAGACTTCACCTTGTGCTGAGTGTCCAGCAGCAGCACCTCTTCTTGCATGGCAAGCTGCTCTGCAACCTTAGACAGAGATTTCAGGTTACACCTCACAAGGGTATCCGCAAACATCTGTGTCTCATCCCGCGTATTGCCTTCTGGAACATCCACAGCATATGACTCCATGACCAAGGTCACAAGCCTGCCACCGATCTCTAGCTCATGTAACGATGTAACAGACCGGTACTTTTGCAAGCGATGGCTTCCGCCGAGCACTCTGAAGCTGAAGATGTGTTGGTCGTCGTCCAGTATCTCAAGCCGCTCGACGCTGGAAGTGGCGGGAATACCTGACACCAATTGCACCGTTCGAATGCTTCCTACAACACTGGCATCCCCCGTGGTGATGGAGCAAGCCTGGATGAAGCGTTTGTACGCTTGTGGCTTCTCGAACCTCCTCACGATCGACCACACGAGCTGCAGCGGTGCGTTGATCTGTTGCAAAAGGATGGAACCACACTGATGTGCACCAAGCTCGTGCGAGTGATACGGGCAGATCAAGTCCTTGCGTTCCTCTAACATCCTCTGCAAAGCTTGAGTCCCTTTAACAGGCCTCATTACTACAACTCCTCCGCCTTCGTCCTCCTTTTTCTTTTCTCGCAAGTCTTCTTCCCGATCTTATTCTCAATCTTCTACGCTTCACTGCCGAAAGTCATGCATCTCACAAAACAAACATCAAGCGAGCCTTTCCTCCAAAGAAACCGCCGGCAAATACAAAACTCCTGCAAGAACCAAGCTCCGAGAAACCCTCACCATCAGAATCAAGTCCCGCTAGAGCCCGTCGGACGATAACCTCCATCTCCCTTCCCGTCTGTCAACAAGCAGGAAAATGAAAAGGTTCTCAATCTAAGCATAATGTCGCCGTTACCATCATACAAAGCAAACCAACACAGAGCCAAAAAACGACACAGAGCGAGAAAGACAGAGAGAAGTCAGCAGTCTCTTAAGGGATCTGTTACCTTAATGGATCTGTCTACAAAGGGGAAAAAAAAAGACGGCAAAAAAAAAAAAAAAAAAATACAACACGATCCTCAACCCCCGAATACGGCAAACACAAAAAAATAAAAAAAAAAAAAACAAAAAAAAAAAAAAAAAAAAAAA
>Ga0116228_10002928_pt1 | contig 14912 bp, 13 predicted proteins | sample S1TSphfallax_2_FD_89694 | JGI IMG/M metagenome (GOLD analysis project Ga0116228, IMG submission 89694) | Host-associated microbial communities from peat moss isolated from Minnesota, USA - S1T2_Fc - Sphagnum fallax MG | ecosystem: Host-associated > Plants > Peat moss > Unclassified | place...
AAAAACTCCAAAAACTTAACTACAAAAAATATTTAAAATTTATTATTTTAATACCTTTTCATGTCCATGTTATATTGTATAATCGAATTTAAGATTGACATAAATAGTGATGAACTATTGGAAACCATATAAGAACTTATGAGGAAAATAAAAAAGGGGACGGGGGGAGGAAGAAGATATTATCAAATTGATAAACCTCCATATCCTTTAGCATTAATCTTACCTCTTCTTCACATTTGCAAAGTGAAACTTCAATTAGAATTTAAAGGTGTATTTACTTATTAGTGTACATTTCATAAATCCAAAGTTTTTCCCCTAGTCACATGGTTGTAATCATACATGTTTTGAGCATGTTACATGTGTTAGGGGATATGTGACATGCATTTCTAGGCACACCCTCAAGTGAGAGGTTCACATAGTTGGGGCCCAAGTCCAAACCATTGTGAATTGTCCCCATATGGCAAATTGGATTGCAAATCTAAGTGTTGGGTTGTGTTTGATTTATGGTTTGACAACAGTCATGAGTTGCATAGGTGTCAACAAATGAAGGTTTGAGGAAAGAAGATTGAAAAGATGTTTTCGATGCATTAAGTTTTAAAACTAAACAAGTCTCCAGTTAGGCCATGAAATGAGAGATGGTAATCTTGGGTCACGAAAGTTCGAACTAGTTGGGAAGTCCACAACAGGTTTGATCCTACTCGTCTATGGTTCGAGGTTAGTAGGTTAAGAGATGAGGTGAATGTCAAAGCTAACCAAATGTGTGGCTTGTCATGTGTAGGTAATTTAGGTGTTTAACAAAAAAATTGGTCAAAAGGGTAGGCACAAAAGTGTTCAAGCAAATCCAAATGTGAAAGGTGGTATCAAAGTAGGGTCCTTAGGTCTTTTGGAAATCTCTAAGGCAAAATGGCATTGGAATAGCCTGCATAAGTTGTGCATAGTAAAGGAAAAAGAAAGTACAAGACCAAAAAGGAGAAGAAACTTGAAGAATTGATTGCTATGGGAAATGTCATGGTGGAGTGAAAGTTGTTTAAGGGCAAACAAGAGAATTGAAGGTAAATTGTGAAGGAGGCAACTGAAAAGCCTCCTTGCAAAATAAAAAAGAAAGGGAAAAAGGGAGCCGTGCCAAGTAAAATTTCACCCTTGAAAAAACCCTAAGTTAAAAAACAAGGGAGGAGCTAAGGCAAGCAAAGGCTTGCTGATAAAACAAGTTCATGCGGTTCCTAAGAAAAACAAAAGGAAGGAAAAGGTTCCCAACCCAAGTGAAGAAATGCAAGAGCATATAGATTTGCATTCTTCTTCGGCAAATGAGGAGTCCAATGATGAAACTAATCCCTTGATAATCCCCTTTGAAGGAGCTTTGAGGGAAAAGGGTGACAAAAGGGCCATGGAATGCCTTGAGGCAAACAAAACCTTGAGGGCACAAAAGGAAAAGGTGAATTAGAATGTGGTGGTAAATGTGCCCAAAAGCATTTTGGATCTCCTAAGTTCCCTCAAGATCTTCATGGTGCAACACAACCAAGCCACAATGGTCTTGGGCCAAGTGGCAATTGGTTTGGGTGTGGTGGCATCTACCTTTAATGGGGGTTCCACCAAGCCCATCATCAAGGCAAAATTACTTGACTCCTTCACAAGGAAGAAACCAAAACAAAGCAAGTGCGACGATGGTTACACCAAGTTGAAGTTTATTTGGAAACCCAATGCCTTGATTCAAACAAGGAACAAATTCATTTCATTCAAACATTCCTCAAGGAATAGACGTGGGATTGTTGGATGCCCTAAAAGCAAGAAACACATAATCTACTTGAGGTTTTCATTTGGGAAGAATTCAAGTTGCAATTGAATGAAAGCTTGATGCTACACCACTTGGTGTTGAAAGATAGGATGGAATGAGTTCCTAGGCCCCCTATGTGAAGGATTTCAGCACAATACTAACCGTTGTTTCCCTTAAGGAAGAGTTTGCCAGGAAATTGGTCTTCATGTGTGAATTAAAGCCTTGGGTTTAGAAAATTATCTACTAACAAGTAGACATTTTGAATATTTGTCAAAATTTCATGAAAATCATGGAATGCATGGAAGATGAAAGCCTTTTGTGCCACTAGGGTGAAATCGGAAATGTGGTCATCTAGAAACAAAATGTTGGCTAGAATAATGGGAACAAAGGTTGAAACATGTGGAAGTGGGGCCAAAGCAAACTAGGGCATCATGACAATATAAAAGAAAAATTGCCAAATAAGGGGCCAATACGTAAGAAGGCAAAGCAAGATCTCTTGAAGGTTAAGTGCTTCAATTTTGACAATCACAAACACTTGGGGAAAGATTGCTCCAAAACACCTTGGGTAAATGATTTCATTTCCCAAGGTAGCAAAATTCTCCAAAAGGGTTTTGTGGCTGAAATAAGGGCCCACAAAAGCAAAGCCTCCAACTTATTAAAATTGTAATGTAAAGTGAATAACGAATTTATGTGTTATCTTTTGGATTCAAAGAATGACCAATTCGTTCATGTCTCTGCAAGTGGCAAAACAATTGGGAATCAAGACTAAATTAGTGGTGAATCCCATCACCATGAATTTGACACAAAACATAGTTAAACCTTCATTTTGAATAATGTTAGATGTTGAGTTGTTTTGCAATGGAGTTTAACTTTTTGGAAATTGCACCTATGTGACTTAAATAATTTTGATGCAATTCTAGGAAACACATTTTTAAATGCCCACAAAATAAACATTTTCTGTAATGGAAGTAAAGTGAAAGTTCACTCCAAAGTTGGTTTTAAGTTAATGAATTTATATGCGAATTATAATTTTGTATTGGAAAAATAAGAATTAACTTGGTCACTTTAGTTAAAATATTAGATTAATCATTTAGTTTTGTGATTTTGATGACCTTGAAGGTCTTTAAAAACTACAAGGGGCAAAGCAACCTCCTGACTTTATTTTGGATTCATTCAATAAATTTTCAAAGGTTCAAACATATGAACTTCCCAATTCTTTTTCACCTTGTAGAGAGTTGACCATTAAATAAAAGTGTTGCTTAGTTCAACTTCGTCGTCCAAAGCACCATACAAGTTAAACAAAAGGGAATTGAAAAAGCTCTCAAAAAATAATTAAATGATCTTTTCAATTGAAATATATTTGGTAAAACAAGTGCCTTATGGGGCACAAATTTTGTTTGTTGAAAAAAAGGAGACAAGTTGAAAATGTGTATTGACTATCATGCTTTGAACAAAATAACCATAAAGAACAATTATCCTTTGCCTCACACTAATAATCTATTGGATCAGTTCAATGGGGTTAAATATTTTAACATAATTGATTTCAAATTGGGGTATTATCAAATTCACATAGTGGATAAGGACATTGAAAATACAACTATGAGAACCAAGTATGGCTTGTAAAGTTCTTGGTGATGCCATTCGTGTTGTGTAATGCCCCATCAACATTCCCAACCTTCTTGAACTCCATCTTTCACGAAAATTTAAACAAATTCGTGATCATTTAAATTGATGATATATTGGTGTATTTCAAGAAGGCCGATGAACATGTGAAGCACTTAAAATATGTTTTGACTAAACTCTAGCGAAACAAACCTTTTGCCAATAAGAAGAAAACTAATTTTGCCCAAAAAGAAATGGAATTCTTTGGGCATATTTTATCAAGGGAAGGGGTGTTTGGTCCGATCTTAAGAAGTTACAAGCCATAATAAAAAAGGCTAGTCACAACTAAAGGAATTCGATCCTTCTTATGCATGGCCAACTTTTATTGAAAGTTCATAAAAGGATTCTTGCAAATGGCAAAACCAATTTTGAATGCCTTAAAAAAGGAATTATCTTTTGAATGGAAAGAGGAGTAATAAAGGGCATTAAGGACTTGAAAGAAAAAATCTCATCTACCTTTATGTTGAAGTTCCTAAACTTCACCAAACCATTCAAAGTTCACACAAATGCAAGTGATTTCACTATTGGGGGAGTCCTTATGCAAAATGGACACCCAATCACTTTTGATAGCAAGAAGTTTTGTGATGACCAACTCACAAAAAGGAGTTATATGTCATGGTGTGTTACCTCAAGACTTGGCAACATTACCTAGGGACGCATAAGACCAAGGTCTTTATAGATAATGTTTCCTTGAAATATTTTGAAACCCAACCAAGGGCCTCAACAAAACAATTAAGATGGCACACACCTTGGCATTGCCAGATGTGGAATTGATCCACAAATTAGGTTGAAACAATGTAGTCCCTGTTGAACCAAAAGGAGGAATTCTAAATGGAAAAACCCCCAACCAAAACCCAAGCACTAAGGGCCATCTTCCAAAGGGAAAGTAGCCTCAAATGAAAGATAAGATATGCCTATGTGCATGATCCCTTCACACAAAGATATTTTTAAAAATTACAAAAGCAGAAAAAGGTGAAATGCATCACCTTGAAAAAAAAGTTGTTGACATGGAAGAAATTGAAAATATATGTGCTAGTAAGGAAGCTATGCATGAAGATCATGCAAGAAGAGCATGATGTGCTTATGATGGGGCAACATGGGGAAAATGGGTCCAACAAAAGTATTACAATAACTTTTGATGTAGCGAAATTGCTTTTGACATGCAGGTTAAGCACCATGAGATGCTTCAATTCATTTCAACAATAGAGACACCAAGTTTATAACATGAATCTAGAAACATTTGTTCCAAAAGGTGTGGATGAAATTATTTTTAAATATAACATTTCACCCACAAATCAATGGCCATGGGGTGTTAAACCAATACTTCAAAAATTATGTGAACATTGATAAAAAAAATAGGGGTGAACATCTAGGCTTGGCGGAATGTTGCTATAATTTCATAATGCATTTGGTAAACAAAATGTCATTGTTTGAATTGACATTGAGAAAAGAAGCCAATAAACCTATGGACTTAGCCATCCCCATGGGACAAAGGGACCACTCCGAAGAAGTTGTGGACATGGTTCAAGGGTGTGAAGAGTTATATGCCCGAACCAAGAAGCTTTTCATTGAACAAGCTCAAAACGGTATGAAAAACATGCTAATAAAACACGAAAACATGTGGAGTTTGAAGTTGAACAACATTGTGGCTAAACATCCAAGATTTAAAGATGTTTGATGGACTAGCCCCACTTTTCACTACCATGTATGCGGGACCTTATGAAATTTTACATGAACCACACCTTGATGTGTATACCATAAAGTTGTTCATTAATTTTGTGGTACATTCAACCTTTCACAAGTTGTCTTTACATGATGAACATAGACCAAACCAAAAAAGAAGGTGTGAGTAGATGTGGATGCCATCGAACATAAGTTTGTGATTGAAATCAAGGGTATATTTTGCATGAAGCAAACACACCTCAGAAATAGGGAGTGTCTAGTTAAATACAAGGGTTGCCATCATAAGGAGGCAATGTGGATGAAGTTTACCCACTTAGACCACATGTTGGACATGGTGGCCAAGTTTGAGTAGGAAAAGGGTCATGAACTTGGAATGAAGAAAACACAAAACAAAACAAAAACACACATAAACAAGCTTAAGTGTTGATGAGGGCATCAACCTTTTCTAAAGTGGGGGAAAATGCTCACAAATATAAACAAAACAAATTAACCTTACTAATTTGAATGGGTTAAGGGTTATCATGAGCATGGTTAGCAATGAAAAGGTTAAGGTTCATAGTAGAAAAAATGGCTAGGAAAAGCATGAAAGTGATAACCAATGAAAATGGACCTTAGAGTTGAATTTAAATTGAAAATTTTTAAGGTTTTATTAGGTGAGATCATGATAGTGGTGTGTGTGAATAAAATTGCACATCCTTGAATGGAGAAATCATACTTCTTGTGCATGAACTTGCAAATCATGTCTCATTTGGGTAAAAGGGATTCAAGTTACAAAGCCCAATTCAATGCTATCTATTGGTGCATTTGTAACCCTCATTCAGCATGGTGACTAGAACCTCCAAATTGGACCTAAAGTGGACTCCAATGAAAGAAGAGAAGGCCATTGGGAAGAAGTAGTGTGGAATAAAAAAAAGACATTGTGAAAAGGTGCATTGGGTGAAAACGAAAGACACATCCAATTGTGAATTGAAGTGTTGGATTAGGTTCAATTCTTGATTTGACTCATGAATTGCATAGGTATAGGTGAGTAAAGGTTTTAGGGAAGGGGCCAAAAAAACATTTTTGGTGCGTTAAGTCTTTGAATTAGACAAGTCTATGGTTAGGCCATGAAACAAGAAATGGTGATCCTAAGGGATGAAATTTTAAACCAATTGGAAAGTTTATAACAAATTTAACACACCCATCTAAGGGTTAGGTTTAACCCAAGTTATGAAACAAGGTGAATTCCAAAGTTGACCAAATGCATGGCTTGCCATATGTTGGTAATTATGTGATTAGTGAAGAATGTGATTGGAAACATAGGTGTAAAGGTTCCTAGGTGAATTTGGGTGCAAGAGTATGTAATATCCTACAAGATCCTTGGCACATGCTACCTAGCATGTTACATGCCCCTTTTTATCATAACATGGGAAATTATCAATGCAAAACATGGCAAGGTGAAAATAATAGGGGCAAACTACAAACTAAGGGAAATTTTACAACAATATTTTTATACTAATTACATCAACAACTATGGGCAAATGTAATGTTAAAACTAATGTTGTGTGGGTATTGGAATTTACACATTCTAAATTGGTCTTGGTATATATAGTATCATGGAGGGGGGCATGAATTGGATCTAAGTATGTAATTGAAGTGCATGGACATAGTTAACACATATTTCACAATTCAATGAACATTAATAGACAAACAATAAACATTGGCACCAATTGCACATTGAATCATGCACAAACACAACTAATATGAGAGTGATGTTAATTAATAGACATTAAAAGCTTGTATGATACATTGCAAAATGCATACATGGTTAAATTTAAATTTAAATCATCTTTAAAATCTAAAATTAAAACCATTTTTAAAATCTAAAAAGTTTGAAATTTAAAACACAAATTAGCATGAAGGCAAAATCTTATAGCACATGAAATGTGATCATTACAAAACAATTGTGCGTTTAGTGCAAAGAAAATTTAAAATCAAATCCATGTCTATAAAAAATATTATCTACCAACTACAAATCCTCCTCAAAATGGCCAAATTGGTCCAATTCTTCTTCAAGCAAGTTTGTTTTAAAAATACAAAACTCATCAACATCCTAAATTTTGCAAAGTGGTAGCCAACTTGTGCATCTTTTGGCCTTTGCACCCAAAAGTTGAGTATCAAAAAGATAATCAAATGGGCATTCTATAACTGAAGGACCAAATTCTACATCATGCAAAGTCAAGAAATGACTACATTTCATAAGCAAGGGTTTGATCAAAGTTTCATATCATATTTTATTACCACAAGTTTAACCTTTTCATGGCCAAAAAAATCAATCACACATTTCAACCATTTGAACCTTGGGTTCAACATTAAGGCCAAGATGTTGTGAGCACTTGCAATTGTAAAAGTTTTCAAAAATCATGGAAAAGGGGCAACACACCCTATACCTCTAAAAGCCATATGCCCATCCAAAATTTCCAACTCATCATCAATTGTGCCATATACAAAATGAAGGACTCACATAGCTTGACAATTGAAATCAACCAACAATTTCATGCATTGGTAATGGTAGCATTCAAGGCATCATATAAGAACCGATAACCTCTTATTTGATTCAAAACTACACTCTTCCAATTTAACTTTAATGCAAGATTTTTCCCATTCTTGTCAACCCTTTTCAAACTTTTTAATCTAGGTTATAGTCTTGTGTAAAGCTTCATGGCATCCTTCAAAAACACTTCTTTCAATGTTCCATTGGTGGTGTATTGACAAGCTTCAGACATTACATGTCCAAAACAAATCCTTGCAAATGGTGTCTTTAGTTGTAGTGGTTCACAAGAGACTATTATATAAAGGGCATAGTTAATGGGTTCAAGTTCGAGCCCCAATTTTCATTTACATGTTAATTTTGTGAATGAATTTAAATTGGGCAAGTATTGACTTCACATCTCTAGGCCAAATCGACATCAATAGTGTTGGGTGCTTCACAAAAACAAACACTATTATGTTAAAGAATCGAAACATCATCAATGAAATTCGCAATTGATGCAAAAATGTCAAATCGACTTTGATTCATCCACAAATCAAAATTAAGTGACATTAATTGTAGCACAAGTAGACAATGTAGGCAATACACATGTATCCATAATCTTCTATAGCATGGAAGGTATATGTTCCTCCATTAATTATTTTCAATTTGAAAATTGGATTTTGTCCATGGTGATTCAACAGTATATAGGGTTCCATAGCCCTTAGCAATTTAGTTGAAGCAAATCTTTAACAAACTTTAATTGTGCATTGTCACCTATTTTGTAACTAGTGCCTCCTCTAAATGTTTTTATTAAATTGATGGTGTTCTTCTTCTTGCTACACTTCTACCGACCTCCACTATCCCCATCATCAACCTCTTTCACATTAGCTTTGTATTTTATCATCTCCATAATGTTCATGCACCAAATGTTTTTTCATATTGGTGTTATCATGTGAAGGACTATATTGAACAATCATAACCAACATGATGGTTATTTTGGTTATTTTATTTTGTGATCAAATAGAGTGGTTATAAAATTTCATATTTCTTCTAATGAAGTGCATTTCATCCATAGAAAAGCACCCAATATCTTTAGTTGACCTTCAATGCAAATAACAACATTAACCAATTGGTAGCTTGTGCTTTAACAATTAACATTTCTTCCATGGTTTCATTGGTGTTGAACACTTCTACTATTCTAGGTGTTGTCTTTTGTTCCTACCATAACTCAAACGTATCACCTATTTGCCCCCTTCCCCCTTTCACCCCCTAAGCACAACACATAATCAAGGAAGTTGATCCTCTCCAAGACGCTTAAACTTTAAACTTAAAAAAAATCAAACCTTTGATTTGTTTTGTTTGGAAAAATCATATACAATAGAATTCACAAACATGAAAACAAAATAAAGCTGAAGGTTTAAGCACCCACAAATTAAAACCTAAATCTCAAAGTTGATTAACAAAAAAAAAAAAAAAAAAAAAAAAGTTCAAACAAAATTAGACTCCATGTTTCACACATTCAACATGTGACAATACCATTATCTTTCAAGCATGTTGGTTTTTGATTGTTGAATGTTGACTATCAACCAAATTCAAAAGAATTGAAATAATACGATGTTGAATTCATTGTAGTTTGAAAGCCATTAGTAATTAAATTCACAAAAAAAATGGCATGACCACAAGAGTAATGATGGTGAACCAAACTATTAACACTAATCATTGTGCACACTTAAAAAAAAACTTGACAAGGACACATAATTGCGTGTGACCAATCAAAGTTTTGCTCACTTTGTGCTCCAACTATATTTACAAAAAATAGCTTTATCCTTAACAACTTGTGAACACTAAACAACACAACCAACATTCAAATAAGAAAAAATAATGTGAGGATTCAACTTACAACTTTATGTGAGCACTTGAACATTATTAGATGTTGTTGGTATGAAACATACAACACACCTCCCAAAAAATTTTGGCTTGACAATTCCAATCTTCCTCTTCAGTACTAGAGTACAACACTTCACACTTTGTAACATCCTCTCCCTTTTTTCTTATTCATTACTAAACCTTAAAATTCATATCTAGGTGTGCATTACAAATGAAAGCTCCTAAGATTAATTGCTATTACACCCAAGCATAACACTGCTAGCAAAAAGAAAAAGAAAAAGAAATCTTGATCTAAATATAATGACAACATAATGGGTGTGAAGACCAATATGGTTTGTTACATACCAAGGTATAGCAAATGCAAAAGACCATGAGAGTATGTTATGAACTTGGACATTGGTAAGACCTTATACCAAGCTAGTATGATTTTTAATACTAGGGTTCATACCAATCTACCCCTAGACACTTGCACAACATTGGTTACCACCCACCAAGCCAAAATAACTTTATTTCATTAGTACTTTTAGACACATTCATTCATAAGTTTATTTCAGTAGTGTTTTTAAAAACATTCATTGTTTAATGCCCTTGGAGCAAGCACTTCAGTTTGCAAAATGCCCTCCCATTTTGCAAAAGACAGATTCCACTACATAACATGCCCTACACATACACAAAGAACTTTGTCAACACTTTAGATATTATGGAATGGACCCAATTCATTACATTGGTGCATTCTGCACACAATAATGTCCCTACAACTAATTCAATGATTCTGGGATTGGATAGGGTGGTGGTTCTTTTGGGTATAAGGTATCGTTGAATAGTTATTAGTTGAACAATGTTTGCTAATGTTCCATCTTTTGAATTGTTTGAATGTCTGTTAACCCATCGATGTTTGACAAGGAATGTTTCTATCTTAAGGGGGTCATCAATCCATAGCTCTTGCAAAAATAATTCAAGAAATATTTGTTGACAAGAATGTCGCCATTCATCATCGTACTTGAATTCCTTAGCGAAAGGAAAAAGAAATAATTTTCCCCAAAGCTATTTCAGTACAAATTAACCATTCATTATAACATACTATAATACAATGGCAACTTCAACACATGTCTCTGAATAATTAATTAAATGTGAAGGTTCCATGTAATTTTTTTGAATTTTTTTGAATATTCCAATATATTTTTTATTTTCCTTCACAAAAATTTCATTATATTTTTTTGATAATTTGAACATTTTTAGAGATAATTTAATCAGTGATGAAGCTACCAAGGAAATCTACCACTCTTTAAAAATTTGTCTCTATGTAATTGTATGTATTTAAGGTCCTTGTGGACCCACCAACCTCCCCATTTCCACACAAATGGCACTTGACTAAAGCATTGAAATAACAATGGAATGCAAAAGAAGGAATTGGGATTAGCCTAGGCAATAGGTTAATGGATCTAAAGAGATTGGGAATAAAAAAATTTAGGAGTTTAATCTTATAAATTATTATATTTATAAAATTCATTGAAATGACTAAAAGGATTTTTTTATGTCTTGCATGTAATTAAGTTCGAATTGGAACGAGTCTCTTTTTATCGACAATATGGACAATGTTTTTGTTTTCCCCCAAAAGGGAGAGGCATATGCATCTCTAGTTTTAAACCCAAATTTGTCAACTATTATTGCATTGTGTTTGTCCCCCTTGTAAAATTAAATTCATCTTACAATTTGATTGTGATTTTGTAACCAAAATAGGGTGGGATTAAATTTTGGAGGGACACCTTTTGACATGGCTTCACCTAGTGAAATAATTGATATTATATAATCAGCTACCTAGGGTGACAAACATTATTTAATCAACCATCCTATTAATATCATAAATGAAGAAATGAAAGTATTGAACCTGAAACTTCAAAATCGGTTACTCGAGGTAGAACTTATAAATAATATGAGGTAGAACTTATAGATAGTATGGAGTAGAACTTATAGATAATATAAGAGCCAAGGGAAAAGGGATGAACTTCTTGAGTTTCAATTTCCATTTTCAAAATGCACTTAACACCTTTTAGTAGGTATCGAAGGTCATCAACACCAAGAACAACCATCATCCAACAAGCTTTTCAATTGTAGATTAAAAAAAATTGTTAATCTCCCTATTCCACTTGCCCATTAAATAGTTGAAAGCTACAAATAATTTATGAAACATTAGTTTTTGAACCACTGCATTGTCTTTTGATAATGTGCAACAACCATGATGAGAAGGGGCGATATCGGCTTTTGTACATTCAAAAATTGTACACCATGCATATTGGGTACCAACAAAGATATAATGGGACTCAAATAAAGTTAATAAGGGTATTGTCGAAATATAATAACAAGGTTATACCATTGTATCTTGGTATAAGTTCTATATATAGTAGATTTGTATACCAAGGTTTTATCAATGTACCTTCCTAGCAATGGTTAGAAGTTAGAACTTGTGTTCTTTGCTTGTAGCTTTTCGAAAGAACCTCTAGTCATGGTTTCAACTAAAATTTTAATTTAATGGAAGCTTTGGTTCTAGTTTCAATTAGTTTTGTAATTCAATGGAACATGTTTTTAGTTTTGAACTTGACATTTCAGATTTCTAAACATTCAATTTCTGGATCTTTAAAGCAAAAAAACCAACAATTGGTCCAAGTTGGAAAATGAATCTAATTTTAACTGTTTTCATAGTGTTGGATTAAAGATTGTGTAAGTGTCAATGTTGTGCTATAACAAATTTTTAACTTTAGGGTTTGGGTGTGAATAAGAAGGAGTTTTAGGGTTTCAAGGAAAAAACATTTTTTCCTATTTTCGGCTAGGAATGTGTACTCACGACGGTAATGAAGACGAGAAAAAGGAGCAAAGGAGATGCGGTGGTGTTTATGGCCTTGATGTTCTTATGTCGTTTTCTTTTATTTGGGATGACTATGCTGCTATGGATATTGTTGGATGTTGGCTGATTGTGTGGCAAGGAAGCTGCCAAGTGAAAAACGGCCAGTGGAAATCTCGCTGTGGAGCGGAAGAATGAAGAATAACAAAGCAGATAAGTGGGAAGGGGGGAGGTTTGCTTTTTAGTTGGAATAAGTTTATAGTGAAGGAGGTTGGATTTTTTGTTTCGAACAAAAATACAAAGAGATCTATTGCGCAATGTACTTGAGAAGGCAAAAATTAAGTCTGAGGGTTGGTTTTGATGTTTGATAAAAGGGATGATGAAAATCCCAAGGATTTCAAGAACAGCTTGATTACCTTTTCAATATGTGTGTGTTGGGTTGATATGTATGGAAATGTTATTGGCCTACATATCATGAGAAAACACCTTGATTATTGGAACTCTGAAAAATAACCATAGTCTGTTGAATTTTATAGGGTGGACCATGTAAAAGGGGGGAGGGGGGGGGATGTTGTGGTTCTTTGTAAAACTTGTGAAGCAATCATTGGGGAGTTGAAGTGTGTTGTTTTATTGCTTTTATGTGTTTTCAATTTGAGGGATGGTGTCATGACCTTTGGTTTATGTAATCTATTTGGGCTTAAGGATCTATGTTATAAAATGTAATATGGGATTTGGGTTCTTGTGGAAGTTTGATGTGATTATGGGTTCATATGGTCTGAAAAATTTGAGAAGGAAGGCCAGTGGGCTCAAGAGAGAGAAATCAGAGTGATCTGACCCCTTAGAGACTTCAAGTTTTTTTTTGTTGATGAAGACAAGAACTTAGGTGGTCACAAGATTTGAATCAGGTGGCCACATGTTCGTGCCAGTGGACAATTCTGAGAATGTATCTACCATTTAATATATGTGTTATGTGTTTTGATTATTGTGTGCCCTAGTTTTTTATCACAGTGCAACCAATTAAGAGCAAATTTTTGAATAAAATGTACAACCTATACATGCAACTCTTTCAGAATAATAATACATGTGAAACAACAAATAACTACTTGATTACACAAAACACTAAAACCTGTCAAAAAAAAGTTTCGAAGCATGTCTGGTTCTCCCTTTTTCAAGGTTTAGAACTTGTGATTTTGGAAACCAAGATCTAGCCCAAGAACTGAACCTAAAACCAACCAATAACCCGAAACAGGCCAACACTTGTTCCAAGTAAGTGCTAACCTAGAACTAATTGTCCCACCTCCAAAAGAAGAGAATACATTGGTGATTCTAGCTCAGAGTTCCGATCTTGACTTAAGATAATGCTACATAGCTTGACATGTTGAACACATTTCAATCCCATCATGTGATTAGAAGGCACACTTCTTGTTTGCTCAAATAATAGTCAATACATAAGGATAGTTAGTAATTTACTCCATTTAAGTTGTCCTAAGCTCTAACCACAGTTGAAAAAATCAAGTTCCTTTTGTGCTGTTGTCAATCATTATTGTGAGGGTGTTTTGTGTTCCCTATTGCAGTCAAGGTCTGCTCTTCAATGCCTCCTGCTGCTACCCAAAATTATTGGCGAAGATGTCAAGAGTAGGGTAACACCCAAGAAATAAGCGCCTACCCAAAGTGGAGCTGGGCAAGCGCTTATTTTAAACTCACCCTCTCCTTTTACCCCCTATCCCCTCTTTCCATGGTATCTGCAAAGTAATGAAATTTATTAAGTCTTGGTATGAAATGCTGAAACTCAGCATTTAATGCACCAGGTTCCAGAGTAATTATAGTAATTGTACAGGTACGAGCAGTGAAAAAATATGTGGCAGCCAGCAGTGGAGACAGTTAGGAAAAAGGAAAGAGTGGATGAAACTCAATTTACCACCAAAATTTGGTGGAAAAAAGCTATAGTTTGGGTCCCAGTTATTTCGTTTTGTAAAATTTCATTCCCAGTTACACATTTGATGCCCTATTATGCTGAAATTGGCCGATCTCGCCCCCTAATCGCCTGACTTTACTGATAAGTTTAATGTTCCTTCCATATAGACTAGAAAATTTCTGTTGGTGCTTTAGGTCTCTTGCAATTACAATTACAATTGGTTTCCTTTTTCTCTTCACGCTCGTCAATAGTTTTTACAACCTAACTTCTTGGGCATCAATTTGTTTGAGTGGATCAATTTTCAACAAGTATTATAATATTTTAAAATATCCAAAAAAAAATTTTTTTTATCAAAATCATGACTATTTCCTATGTAACCATTGATAAACTATATTATTATTATTATTATACCTCTCACTCCACCCAAAAAAGTAGAATATTAAAAAAATACCAAGATTGCAACTCTCCTTCCTATGATCATCATTGCTTTTTTTCGTTTTTTTTTTTTTAAATTTTTTCAAAGAAATTAGAAAAAAACTTAATTATTTTTTAGTGTGAATTCAACTAATTTGCTAGTTTTTGGGGTTAAATTTCATCAAATTTTGTATATAAAAAAGATGGAAAAAAAAAGGTTACCATTGAT
>Ga0116228_10002929_pt1 | contig 14911 bp, 12 predicted proteins | sample S1TSphfallax_2_FD_89694 | JGI IMG/M metagenome (GOLD analysis project Ga0116228, IMG submission 89694) | Host-associated microbial communities from peat moss isolated from Minnesota, USA - S1T2_Fc - Sphagnum fallax MG | ecosystem: Host-associated > Plants > Peat moss > Unclassified | place...
TCCAAAATACTGATATCCATTGTCCATTATGATTGTTAATGATGGTTTGAAATTGTGACACATGGCACAATAAAAAATTACCGCATGGCATATTAATTAAAATTTGAAATAAATAAATAAATAATCTATTTTAGTAACTAGGTAGGTCACACATAACCATAGGTAGGTAGGTTGGTAGGTTTTAAGATTTACTTACATATTTATTTAGGACCTACCTACCTACCTACATAGTTAGGTAGAAAAGTAAGACCTACTTACTTATCTAGGTAGGTAAGTAGGTAAGAAATCACAAGACTTAGTGAATTAAAAAATAAACATAAAATTTTATTTTTTAATTTTATGAATTGCTTTTTAGTGAAACTTTTTTGAGCTCATCCCAAAATGGCACATGTATTTGTTACAACATAAGAGAATAAGTTTTTTTAATATTGTTTGTAATATGGGATTCAAAAACAAAGCATATGGGTTAATTTTTAAAATTGTTCTTTAGTTGCAAATTGAGTTGGAATTAAATTGTAACTATATAATAAATTGGTTGGTGACTAAACACTTAAGTGCTGAGGGTAGGCCAAATCCAAGGGGAAGGTTCCATTGTTCTGGTTTTTAAACAAAACTTAAACTCTTGTTATTGGTGCATTTGGCACATTAAAAATTGTCATAAATGGATTAAAATTGAAAAAATTATGACCCCCCAAAGTAGAGGGGTCAAGAATTCAAAAAAACACAAAGGCTAGTTCTTGAACACCCAAAAACTTCCAACTTGTATTTTGTTTTTTGCTTTCAAAGATCCAAGATGATTTGTAGAACTTCAGGTGGCATTCCTACAACAATTTAAATCATTTAAAATGAATAAAAAATAAGAAAGTTATGAGGTTTGAAAATAGGAGGGGTCTAAAGAAAAAATATGTTTTGTAAGTTGGAAAATTTATTTTTCCTTTTGTTATTTTTTCATTACTCCTTTTCCTTTGCACTTCAAAGATGGTTTTTAGAGCTTGGTTTTTAAAGCTTGAAGTGGCGTTCCCATAACACTTTAAATCACTCAAAATGAAACACATATGATGAAGATATAAATAATTGATGAATATGTATATTTTTTGAGTTATAAGTAATTATATTATAGTCATAACATACTTGAACAGTAATATTTTAGTGGTGGTGCATTAGTGGCCATATTAATTATATCAATGGGAATCATAATTGAAAACTAGTTATAAATGTATCCCATAATGGGTGGTGGAAATGTGAACACGTGGCATGATCGCATGCATGTACATTGTACATTAGTTGCAACATAGTTGTTGTTTTAGTGGCACATTTACAATAGTTATAAAGTAGTTGCCATATGTAATTACAATGCAATTCCTGAAAAAATCAAACATGATTAACTACATATGTGTGTACGATGTGTATAAATTATTGTATAGAAATCCTATTTTCAACTCACTTGTAACTATAATATAACTAATTGATTTTCTAACATGGTAATGTATTTATTAATACACCTTATTTCTAGGGTGATAGTTGCACAATAATTATAATACCCAAAGGATGGTTGCACAATAGTTGTATATGAGTTGTTTTTTGAGTTTTAGTTGCAAGGTAATGTAATTTTGACAGACGTGATTTCTCATATTGTATTGTAATGGATGTGCATTAATTGAGAAGCGTTAGTTGGATGAATGTTGTTTGAAGTAGGATGGATTCATGTGTGTTTCACGTATGTCCTTTTGTCTTTTCTAGAAGGGATCTCAAGACGTCCATTAGATAATTGAGGGGATATTTTCTTTATAATTACTTTCCATGGTTGAAACATCTTAGAAGCAACCTAGCTTGTGGTTGCCTTGTTCATTTTTAGGCCATCTACAAATGAAATATAAATTCACAGGAAATACTGAACATTGAAAGCAATGTTATTTTTGGTGTGAAATTTCACCAAAATGTTAAAAATAAAAAAATATATTTTCTCACATTGTCCCCCTTTTTTTCCTTGAAAAAATTGCAAAATTTTAAAAAATAATTTTTTTTGAAAAATTTGTCAACACGTTTGGATTCCTATTTTAGTTTGGTGGCATTTAAAAAACTAGATTTTAAAATATTTAAAAAAATTCTATGTTTTTCCATTTAATGCTAAATTCTTCTTGGGATGCTACCCAATGTTGTAACATCAAAGAAATGAAAAAAAAAAATCATTGATTGAGAGATAGGAGCTCACCCCCAAAGCAAGATCCTCAATGAAACCCATATAACTTTTGACAAGCAAAAATTGTTTTTTTGGGACTTGACAATTATTTTGAAAAATACCTACCTTCCATACCAAGGATTTGAAAGAAACTCTCAAGCACATTGATTTCATTACAAATAGTATAATGTGGAATTGTAAACTATATATATATATATATATTTTATCAAACATAAAATGACCAAAAATAATTTTTAATGATGATGATTTGTTAGAGCTTGTTTAGGTAGGGCATCTTTAGATTCTATAAGTTGTAGTTGCTATTTGGATCATTCCAAATTAGAATATGTTTAGACCATTCCCAAACAAAAAGGTATGGAATTATGTCTTTTTAGATTTTTGTCTTTTAACAATTTTTTTTCCAACACTATATTCATAAGCACATTTTCAATTCCTTCACCAATTTGCATCCCATTCTTTTCAATTGAATTGAATATTAATCCAATTGTTGAATTGAATTGAATTGAATTAAATTAAATTGGAACTGAATTTAGTTGAATTGGACTTCAACAAAATTTGAATTAATTCAATTCCATTTAATTTGCATGTAATGTCATTCAATATTTTCATTCAAATTAAAATGTAATTTTCACATTGAAATGAATTCATTTTTTCATTAATTGATCAATTGATTGTCATTAGTGGTGCATAATAACACAAAGTCCAAATGATTGATCACTTTGCCATTGAACTATAACAAAGTGCTTAATAACTTTGAACCTTGCCATTGAACTTTTCAATGAAATTTATTTGTTGAATGCATGGGGTTTTTGGAGAGCTTTCAAATGGGTTGTTGATTTAGCAATTCCATGTGGAATTGGATGAGGCTTTCATCAAATAGTTGCATATATTGGGCATGTAGTTGGTGAACCCAACTATTGGCAAACTATTGATACCCAAGAGTGCACCAATGAGAAGCATGGAATTCATTTTGGAAACTCATTTATGCTTGACCTACGACTTCCAACACTTGGGGATTAGGTCGGTTTTTTTTTGAGGTTGCATAGGTCATCAAACTTCTTCAAATTCAAATTATGAAAATTAGAAGGTTTCATTCTTACTTGAAATTACATTTTGCCTTGAAAGTTTTTTTTTAATGAATACCTAAGTTAGTCACAAAGCAAAAATGTTTTTGGGTGCCACATTAAAAACATCACACCCTCAATGGGTCCAAACACGGTCGATGTACCCCATTTGTTTATAAAGACTCATTCTTAGGACCCCTAGATTCACCCTTTTCTTCATAAAACCTTTAACTTGTTTAAAATTTCCTTTTTTTTTCATGTCAAATGAAACTAATTTACAACTTTTATATATGCATGTAGAGTATCTAATTTTTTCCCTTACAAAAATAAAAATAATAAAATTTATTCAACGTGGACCATGTTCTATCAATGGCCCAAAATTCCCAAAAAGTTCACTTTTTGAAACTTTGTATATTGCAATAGGGCACTTGATTCTTGTCACACTTGTGAGTTGAACATTTTATGTACATGAGTAGTTAAGGTGTTTGTGGTAAGAATCTTGAAAAAAAAAAATTGTTTAAACATTCTTTGTGAATTTTTGAACTTTTTATTTTTCATGAGATAATATCTTGAAAAGTTTTTTAGGACTTGTTAAGAATACTTAAACTTATTCAAATTTCAAGTGTTATGCATAAAATAGTACTCTAGTAATGTATGCATTTATGAAGGAAAACAAACTTTCAATATGAATGTGCCATTAAGTTTCAATGGTATGCTCAGGTGAGGGGTCCACTGAATATTTAATAAGACAATCTTTTTTGGTACTCCAACCATGTTTTGACCCAAATTTTTTACATCCACCAAATTTTAGAATATCATTTTCTCCATTGTTTGCTTTGCATCTTTGTTTCACAAAATAACTCAACTAAAATAAATATTTCTTTGTTTGTTTCATCAATTGGATAAACCTCAACCTTTGTTGGCACATATATGGCCTTAATGCAAGTGGAAATGTTCTATAGTTGACACCAAAAGTCCTTTTCCCACCTCATTAAGAGAAGTCAATGTAAACAACTTTGTGTGTATAGAGCATTGTTCACACTAGTGCTAAATCAATATAAGTTGATATTAATTTTCTTTTGATTTATGAATGGAGAGTTGGGTAGCATTGCCAATGATATGGCATCCTTGTTGGCAAATGTTTTTGACTTGGTGTCACATTTGTAATAAATTAACATCCAAGACTAGCCAAATTCCTGGGTTTTGACATCTTAACTCAATGTTATGTAAAGAGGTAAAAAACAATGATTTAATTCAATGTTACATAACACAACCTTGATTGTGATGTTTAACTCGATTTGTATTACATTTAAAAATAATTACGATAATCTTGATTGTGGCCACTAACCACTAACATTCATTTTGATGGTGTGAATTCATCATGACAAAAATAAGTTGTTTTACCTTTTCATAGCCTAATGCAACTTAACATTAACCTAAGCGTGAACATAAACCAAAATTATTATCTGACAATGGTAACTTAACATACAAAGGTACTTTTTTCTTTATGATGTTATCTAAATATTAGGCTACTTGACACTATGGACCTTCATATCCGATGATGCTTAAGTATGTCGCAACTAAAAGTTCATATGCATGAGAAAAAACAAACTCCACAAGTGCTCCCATAAGTTGGGATAGAGCAAATCTCATGATAAAATTCCTGATGTTTTTGCCTAACATGACAATGAAAAAGAGCTGAAAAGATGTAAAGAGAAAAGAAGAGAAGGTCATTCATATTAGTGAAGGGAACCATTTTAGGGTTTGAGGATTTCCAAACATTAAAAGAATTCCAAAAATTATACTTAATTTGTATTTGGGCTCCAAACGTTTCATCAAATGGTAGTGTCATTGAAAGTTAATACTTTTCACAGGCACAAATCCCACTTTTGATGGGTCCAATTAGGACTTTGCTATGGTAATGATTTTGTAATATCACCATGCCATTGTTGATCCACACTAGGTTATAGATGATTAACAGAAACTTTGCTAACCAAAGCATAATTTAATGTCAAAGCACCTAGAAGTTTAATTCCATTGCATCTTTTGTCCAAACCAGCGCATAATTCCAACTCCCATAACAGTAAAGCCAACATGAGTACTTTTGCAAAATGTCCCCTCAACTACTTCTGAAACCTAGATGTGGTTTCCTTAGCAACCATGGCAATGCAGCCTAGCTATGGTGGCGTCATAGGATTCCAATATGAATCACATAGAGAGATATTCCCTTGTGGGTTTCAAAGCAGATAACACTTCTCTACAGGATTGTAGAAAAACTCCACAAAAGCACTTTTGAAGGCAACTGCCATCAATTCTGGCCAACCCAAAACAAAGAAACAAACATGAAGAATCAGTGCAATCATAACCTTGTACTAAGTGTCAAAGTTAAACCGCCCTAATCTAATATGTATATATAAATACAGTTTTGGGATCTCAAGATATTAAATGCTATTACAAAGACAAACAGAACACAGCTGCAAAATGACATCATGTTGGAAATCTTTGAGAAGAAGTTGTAGTCCACATCAATTCCAGTTAGTGGCAAAGGTTTTTCTTAGGGACTATGTCATAGATGGGTTGGTCACAATGTAGGATGGCTGAATAATGGATTGTAACAAATTTGGTCTGGTATTAACTTTTGAATGCACCAACTAGTCCTGATATTGAGTACATACTACAACTTTCATACCATCCTGGTATTGGGTCCAAGACCAATTTTTGGCTGATATGAGGCAGGTACATCCTTGGTATTGAAACTGGTATGAAATTGGTACAAGGCTGGTATTACCCTGGGTCCCTGCCACTTGGCTGATATTGCCTTAGGTCATACAAGCCTGGTAGGGTCACACCTGGCAGTATTGATACTGGTGTTGGTACCAGGCACAGGCCAATATAGCAGACCGATACTGGATTGAACCTACAAACACTTGCAATGTATAACTGACCCTATTCACTAAGTGGTAACATTGAGCAAATCTGACTGCTTTCAGATTCCTATTCTTAATAAAGACGTAGTAACCCTTTGATGACAATGGTCACTTTCATTGGAACAAGTCAGCTCTAGAATTGCAATTTACAATTGACTCAAAGGGTGCAACTAGTTTTCTGATTATTCATCCCAGTGCCTTATCATATCCACTTTATGGATACCACAACAAACCTCTGAGAAGACAATGATTTGATTGCAGAAACAAAGGGAAAGATGAAAACTCCAGTTTGCAATCTCAACTCTCATGAGATGCAACCAGAAAAAAGTCTGCCAATTCTCCATCTGATGGCTTAGTACTTTTGAATGGTGGATTGTATACTAGGGCCTACATGAGATCTACAGTTGGTTGCTCCATCACCACAAGGTCTGGCTTGAACAATGTGGGGAAAAACTTGACAGATCTGCCTGCCTTGTTCTAATGTGATGATCTTCCGGCCTATGCCTACACTTACAATGGGAGGCGATAATCAAATGAGCACTAAATCTTCACAATGTGAAATCGAAAGAAAACCCTGTTTATGAACTTTTACAGATGTGCAGGGAGAGTGTCTTACATAGTTCATGCTGATTATGTCATTCCTGAGGGACACAACACACCTTCAATTGGGTCTACCTGGAACCTGGGGAGTTGACAAGGCCATTCTGCATGAACCTCTCTAAAAGCGCTTGTAGTTGTTTCTGGTCCAAAGGCTGCTCCACAAGATTACCAACCCAAGTGATGTGCCTTAGCAAGAGTATAACTACTGACTACTCTAAAGTCTGCTCAAGTGCTGCTGCATTTAGCTCTGAGAGAGGAGGCCGAAAGGAAGAATTCTTTACAACAGCTCAGCAGCCATGACCTTGCAGTCAACAATGCAAGACATAATTCCAGATTTCAGCTCTCTAGATGCCTGGAGTTTAGTAAACTGATCAACAATGAAAAGCACACCTTAGAAATGTAATCGTCCATGCCAGCCTCGAAACACTGCTCATGTGTTCCTTTCATGACATCGGCAGTAACAGCAACAATAGGTAGCCGATGATGCAGGCATCCTTTAGTATTCCCATGTTTCTGGTGTGTACCTCCATCACAGATCCCTGGCTCCTCCCTGCATTGTCTGCAGCTCTGAACCTCCCAATTCCGTATCTGCCGTGTGGCCTCATAACCATCCATCTATTCCACAAACACAGGTTAAACTTGTCAATATCCCTGTTGCCTTCATGACCCATTTATGAGTTTCAATCAAAAGCAAGAAATCATCACTGGATTGGCAACAACTACAAACTCAGGAGTTAAGTGTCAACAACCATGATAGAAACATGTACTTTGTGTGCGTACATGAAGCAGACAAAGTGCAAATGAGCAAGACAAGGCAGGTTTTGTTTTTCAAGTTGCAAAAGAAATTTACCTCAGGCATCTGGATGTCCATCAATATCAAGTCATATTCCATTCCTGCTTGTTGGTTCTTCACAGCTACAACTGCCTCAAGTCCACTATTGGAGGATATAACTGTTGCACCGTATCTTGACAACATTGATGTGGCAACCCTTCTATTGACCATATTGTCATCCACCTGCAACATAATGAAGAGTCAGCATCACAACATATTTCAAAACTCTACCTTACTGACAACCACTCCATTACTGACATGATGTTTCCTCTAAGAATGATGATGCAAGATCATGCATGGTAAGACATGCAGGACATACCACAAGAAGTCGCTTCCCAGAGAGTAATTGGGAATCAGGGCTTTTTCTCTTGGTGGAAGTCTGCAACTGTACTCCTAAGGCTTGCAACAAAACAGTTGCAATAGTTGAATGCCGAAGGGGCTTGCTGATTGTGTAGGAAAAGCCTGCTTCTTGGAACAGCTTGTCCCCAACCTCAGCCCTTGGTAGACATGTGAGAGCGACTACTCGCAGTGATGCCTTCTCCTTCCGAACTGCTTGCACCACCTGCAATGCAGATGCCTGATCCAGACCCTGCAAATCAATGATCACTGCCCTCACCGCTGGTGCCTCCATTCTGCTTCACCAATTAAACCTCTGAAATCAATGTCACATGCATTTTTATGACCCACGTCACATACTTAAAACTCCTAGCAGTTATTTCATTTGTGGTTTACTCTGAGGAAGAAAGACATACACCCATGTTGCCAACTTCGATGTGTGAATGTAGCTACATTGTCCTCTGCATTTGGAACATGCTCAGGATGAAACCTAACCAAACGAAAAGTTGATAACTATAGATCAGGATGAACTGAAACTATCCATACTAAGTCTTATTCTACCTCAGAAAACATGCCACCCACAGTTGCATAGCTGAAACAGAACCTAACTCATGGAGCTGCACCATTGACATACCTTCTGAGAATATCCAGTGTGGACTGTATGTCTTGTGCATCCTCTACAACAATTCCTAACCTCCGCAAATAGCTTGCTGATGCTTCCTGCATTTGTGATGAATTTGGCAATCAGACAGGTGGCTAGTATTATCCAAGGCAACAGCCCAAGCATGGATTGCAGAGCCATATATGTCGTTGGCGAGGTTTCATGTCAGAATGAAGATGTCAATGAACTAAGTATACAAGAGTTCTAATTCACACTTTTGTCAATTGGTATATAGGCAGGATGGAAGAGGTCTTTGATAACAATGACCTCACAAATCTCATACCTGTCGTACAGGGTGGGTATCGACTAATATAACCCGTGTTCCTCTCAATTTTTGCTCTTCAGTGATTGCTGGCTGTTGGACTGACTTGACATAACCAAGATTTTCCATGCAAGCTGGTTCAGCATATCCTAGTGTGAGTGTGAACTCAAACACACTTCCCTCTTCAGGGGTGCTATTCACTGTTAGTTCCCCATTCATCATCTTCACTAGTTTCTGCACATATCAAAAGGCGAAAGGTGGTTAGAACCCAAACCCATTGATACAAGCACTCCTCCCAGTGGTAAGCATAACAAAAATCTATAGTAAGCAGACTTCTGGTATGTCATGGTCATAGGTAAAACCAATGATGTCATTCACAGAGAACAAGTAGAGATGCATGTACACTTACCTGAGATATGGACAAACCAATGCCAGTCCCACCATACTCTCTTGAGGTGCTGCTGTCTGCCTGGAGAAACGGTTGGAAGAGGCGATGCTGCAAATTTAAGGGGATCCCAATGCCTACACAACATTATCACATATAAGCAATGCAAATTAGACTTCCAAGTTTCTGCAAATTAGACATTACATATGTGCAAATCTCTAGGTCTAGTATTGGTATTCTCCTTACCTGTGTCCTCAACAGAAACAACAATGGTGGCTTTTGATTCAGGAGGTCTAGAATCAGGATCCTGATCACCCGTGAGTTGCCAAGACCTCCACCTTGCTACTGCCTCTTGAGTGCTCAGAGGGCCTGGTCGCATGCTTATTCTTGGAGCAACCATATCAGTGTTTTGCAATCCTAATAAACAGCTTCCTAAACCTGAACTTAAATTTTGTTCACTACCCACCCCACCATCTCTAATCCCAGTATCACTATAACTACTGTTGGGAAGCACCTGTGATAGAGGTATGTCTCGAGGAGTTAAGGCTTTAGCAATTGGATGGGGTCCTAGCAACTGCCCACTAGTATGCTCTAGATTACAGGTATCATCAACCATGCGCACACATACAAAGATGCTCCCTTCTTTTGTGAACTGCAGTCCAGGACAAACAATTCAAATGGTGAGAAACTCAAAATGTAGATATGATGATCTAGTGTTGATATAAGATGCATGCAAAACTTTCCAAATCTTCAAGAGGCCAGCAACTTAGAATTCACATAGATTTTGAAAATTGAGTATGGAACCATATGAGAGTTTTACCTTCATGGCATTGCCAACAAGGTTGATCAAAACCTATACAAAACACCATATAGTTAGAATCCTGATACGCAAAATCTCATGTAAAGAGCTCCTCATGATCTTCTTCTCAAATGCAAAAAAATCCTTTCTTTCTTTTACATTGTCATCATTTCTGCAGATGTCATGTTGATTTCTTCTCGTGTGGTACATGCCACCCACCTTCAATGAGTCTACCACCCTAAAAGCTATCTTTAGCCATAGTACAGAATCTCTCAACAAGTCAGGTCCAGAAATGAAGAAACTTGGCTCACCTGGCGGATCCGTCCAGGGTCACCCATCAAAGAGGGTGGCACTGAATCATGAATCAGTGCAGCCACTTCGAGTTGCTTCTGGAGCACTTTCTCATCAAACATTGAGAGCACAATGTCAATCTCATTTCGTATGTCAAATTGCACACATTCTATTTCCATCTTTCCAGCTTCAATCTTTGATAGATCCAGTACATCATTAATCAGTGCCCTGCAACCCAGAACCCATCACAAAAGTCTGAGAATAAAAAGTTGCCAGAAGCAACCAGTGTACTAGATAGGAATTTGACAAGAATCATTCCTGGATCTCAACTATCTGTGGAATGTGAAAGGTCATGAAAGTTGGTGCTCAGCTAAAACAAGATAAAAAACTTACAGAAGTGTGTTCCCACTTGCTTGAGCAATCTTGACATAGTCAAGCTGCTGTGCTGTAAGCTCTGTCCCCATCAACAGATTTGTCATTCCTGAAGCAATCACACCAGACAATATCTTGATGTCAGTTGTAACATGTTCGACTGGGCTTAGGTCAACAACATAATATACTACAACTGCAGGAACTTCACCAAACAAAATGGTCTCAACCTCTCCAAGCTAACTGCATGCTTAGGAACTTTTCTCCAATTTACCATGTCCATCAGCGAGTGTGGCAGTGCTAGAAAAGAGATTCCAAAACATGCTAGAGAAATGCAAGTGACAAGTTTAACCTAGTAACCCACAAAGTTTCTTTGCTGCATAGTAGATATTATGGAGGAACTTTTCAAGTTTCAGCATCTTGTCATGGGAGCATGTATGAGCTTACCAATGACTCCATTCATGGGAGTTCTGCAAGTGGGCCACATAACACCCAAAAAACAACCCATCAGCATGGAAGCTCTTGAACAACAACTACAAAAGAAGAAATGGACACACCCAAATCAGACAGTAGGCTGTGTGCTGATTTGCCTAACTTTCTTAGTGCATGTCAGGACTCATTGCTTTCTGTGACCCACTACCTCAATTCAAATGTAGGTATCTTCTCCTCTGCCAAATCAATCTCCTGAAGACTTTTAAGACTTGCACTGGTCTCCCCACTAATTTGGTAATAGGGTTTGGGCCATCACAGTTCACGGAGAGTGGTGCACCCACCTTATCTCATGAGAAACAGTGGCAAGAAAGCTTGATTTGGCTTTATCTGCAGCTTCGGCCGCAACTTTAGCAGCAGTGAGATCTGCATTCATCTTCTCCATGGTAGCCACATCTTTCTCAATAGTATTCATTCTCTTGAGCACCAGGGTTACAATTGCAGAACAGAAGACGACAACTATAGCCATGAGAAGGGGCCAAGCAACGATGGTCCGCAGTGCCAGAAGCTTGAGATTATGCTTGGACAAGCACTGCAGCTCAAAATTCTGTGTGCCATAAGTCCAGGGCACAGAGATCTCACTGTTGTCTTTTGCCCTACTGGCTGGATCATACAAAGGCAATGCACAGGTAGCATTGGAGCTGCAGTTGTAGTATGTGTTCAACCCTGCACTGGGGTCTGCAACATAGAGTGCTACCACATCCATGTCCGCATCATCTGCATACCTGCAACAGAACCTGGATCAAGAACAAGAAGAAAAGACTGGGACCCAATTGCTTGATGTTCTCTCTTGAAACCCTAATCTGAGATTGTCAACAAAGACATCATGGGTCCTCTGGACATGACGATCATACTGTCAAACCTGACTATGCAAGCTTCCCTTTGTTTTCTGGCGATTGAAGAGACGATTCTGTGGGCAAAGAAATTCTTGTGCAAAAAGAGGAAGAATAGAGAGAGAGAGAGAGAGAGAGAGAGAGAGAAGCTGATTAAACCTTGAGAGTGCAACACCAAAGACGTCTGTGATGTTGAGAGCTGTGGCGACATAACCCTGACAAGCTTGCATGCGCTGGGAGTTGCTGGTGAGAGTGGTGGGGTCAATTTGTCCGTAGTAAGCGAGGTAGGCACCCATCTGCCAAGAGCCAAGAAACAAGCTAGGAGGCGACAAGGTGAAGACGCCGCTGTCGCGGGCGGAGAACAAGGCCATCTGCAAGATTGGGTAGGAAGCAATGTCCACCAGGTAAAGATGCTCATCCTGGGTCTCGTACAACACGGGCGCGTACTCCGTGGAGTTGTAAGGGCATACCTCCAATGTGCCGTTGGGCAAGATGTAGCGGATGGTCTCGTTGTGATCCTTCTCGAAGCTGGGTCTGTCTTCTGCCAGCACTCGCTGGCAGTACAAGAGAGTCTGCACATTGGGTCGGAGGAAGAGAGTCTGACTGGTGAAAGTCGTCCATACACTCTCGTTCAGATTCGGGACGCTTGCTACCAGACCCAAGATCACGAACGACGCGTTCAAGTTGTTCTCTACCTCGGAACTCAGGATCTGCAGGCAGGCAGAACAGTGTGCATGGCAGCATGCATCACGTCAAAGATCTTTTGCTTCTTGCTCTGAAACGCATACCAAGCTTCAAGACCTTTTTTTGGTCTGGAGAGTACCCATCATCACGGCCGAGGGAGGGAGAGAGAGAGCTCCGGGAACCATAAAAATTCTTGAGCTTTTCTAGAGTCATGGGAGGGTTTGCAGGACGAACCTCTTTGATGTTGTCGCACTTGAGCTCGAATTCCTGGCGGCTGGATTGCAGCGAGTTATTGAAGAGGACGACGCCGATGACGAGGGCGATCCCCAGCCCGACTAGCACGCATCCAAGTCGCACCGCAAAGTAACGGAAGGGGTTGCAATTGGTGTGACATAAAGGAAGCAAACCTGCAGCTCCTTTGCAGATGCATCGCGGGTACTGCAGGATCCATGATGCAGATCGACTACCTCTTCTTCTTCTTCTTCTTGATCTCTGATGCTGCACTACCCCGCCCCCGCCCCCGCCGCTAATCTCCCTCGCGGCCGGCATCCTCAAATCTGGCTCATGATCTGAAGAAGAAGACGTGATCCGACTGATCCCAAGTTCCCCACTACACCGCCACCAATTCGTGAACTGCTGCTGTTGATCATATTCCTAGAGTCCTCTGTTGCAAAGGAAGAAGAAGCCGTGCAAATTCTACACGAGCTGAACTGCAAGTGTTTGCTAGTACACCATCAGCTGAGCAACCCAGCCTACTAGTCCTACTGTAACAGCGCAGCTTGATCGTCGCATCCAGTGAGCTTTTCATTCTTACGCCACCGTGGATCTCATGTCATGAACCCCAGCAGCAGCTGCTCCTGCTCATCCGCGAGCTGCAGATCATTAGCACCAGATTGCGTGCTGCACTACTACAAGCAGCCTCAGCTCCAGCAGCTTCAGCAAATCCGGTTTTCTGATCATCATCACTGCCAGTTCTCTATGTCATTTGTGAGCAGCAAGCTAGCGCCGCACATACAAACTACTACCTGTTTCTGCATGCAGATCATTCACATGTATGAAGAATGATCACCGGCCGCTCATGCAGCAGTCATAACTGTCAAGCTTGCTTGCATGCAGGAGTCCCGATACCATTCTCATCTGACGACAGCTGCGCTCTGATCATCACCTCCAGAAGAAGATTCAGTCTAGTCCCAATTCTGATAAGTGTTGGGCTAGGGAACCAAAGATCATGAAACTACTTTGAATTTCTACCAAAAACCTCCAACCCAAAGCTAATTTAGCTGCAGTTTCCTTGTTCTTGTTCCTCCTCGACTACATGAACCAGGCACCATGATCCTTGACCTGCTAGTAGCAGGTCACAAACCCAACGTCTTAACTCCTTGCAGCCGCCACCACCACCACCACCACCACCACCTGCACAAGAATTTGCTCAAGATTGTCAATTTGCAACTTCTATGGCGCTACAGTCTAGCAAGCCACCATGGACTTCTTCAGATCATTCTGATATAAAAACAAACCATCCTGAGCGCTGCAACAACACGATAGGTCTGCTTGCAGATCTCTCCCTTTTGACTGATCCTTTGATCCTTGTACAAGTACCAAGCTGCTAGTCCTCAAACCCTTTCTTCTTCTTCTTCTTCTTCTTCTTACACACTTCATAAGACTTCTCATGCAGTGTGGGAAACTACAACAACAACAAACAAGTTGTCGCTACTCCAGCCAGAAGAATCATGGCAGGAAAGACACTAGTGTCGTCGCGAGAGAAGAGAATAGACAAGCAAGAGGCAGGAAGCAGGACATGAGGAAAAGAGGCGGAGGAGAGAAGAAAGGAGCTTCGCAGTTAGTTAACTGGACAACGTTATCCCATTCACAGCCAGCTTTGCAGTTAGTAAACGGGACAAGGTTATCCCATTCACAGCCAGCTCTGCAGTTAGTAAACTGGACAAGGTTATCCCATTCACAGCCAGCTTTGCAGTTAGTAAACTGGACTTGGTTATCCCATTCACAGCAGTTTTGCAGTTAGTAAACTGGGCTTGGTTATCCTATTCACTGCAGTTTTGCAGTTTAGTTAACTGAAGATTGCCATCCCACCACTGGATATGGTTAACCCCATTTTGGTTAACCAGCAGGTTGTGCAGTTAGTTGTAAACTGGATATGGTTATCCCCTTTGACCAGTAA
>Ga0116228_10002930_pt1 | contig 14911 bp, 17 predicted proteins | sample S1TSphfallax_2_FD_89694 | JGI IMG/M metagenome (GOLD analysis project Ga0116228, IMG submission 89694) | Host-associated microbial communities from peat moss isolated from Minnesota, USA - S1T2_Fc - Sphagnum fallax MG | ecosystem: Host-associated > Plants > Peat moss > Unclassified | place...
ATGGATGGATCTATTTTTGGCTTAAAGTTTCATTTTGTTGGCTAAAGTACGGTGTAGGTTAAAGTGTAGGTGAAAGATAAATTCAACATGAAAACAACACACCAAAGTTAACATTAAATGTTTTCAAGGAAATGACATCACATGATTTTTTAAATATTGTGATTTTGCGCCAAGAATTTTGTATGTTGATATTTCATAAATATTGAAATGTTAAAAATTTGTAGATATTGAAATGTTTCAAATCATAAGCATCTAGAATCAAAATTTTAAATGATTATGAAAATTCTAGAGAATTCAAAACTTAGTTCTTGGAATTCTAAACAACTATGAAAATTCCAAGGAACTCAAAACTTAGCTTTTGGAATTCTAAATAACTATGAAAAATCCAAAAAACTCAAAACTTAACTATTGAAATTCCAAAATTTACCTATTATAATCATGACTTTGCTATTTTTGGATTAGGTTCGTGAACATCAAAATCAAGTTGCCATTTTGTTGATGTGGGTTCCACATCAATAGGAAGATCCAATGAAGATGGAAGATAACATGCCAAATCAAATGGAGGTTCAATGTGTTCCTCAAAACTAACCAATTGAGCAGTAGGAGTTAATTAAAATTTACCTTGTAATTTGGTCTTGATTAAAAGTTGAATTTGTTTTGGACATGGCTGAACAAGGAAATCAAGTTCTAGCATACCCACCACAATTTCCAACCATTTTCTTTCAATGGTAGAAAAAACATGATCTCCAATTGTTGGCACAATTGAAGCTTGTAAGAAACCAACCTTCTTGACGATTGTTTTCACACCACACACATTACAATGCACATCACCATTTGTAGATGCAATAATAATATTTGGCACATGACATTTCGCACATAATTTTTGGAGAGGAAATGTTGTCGGATTGAGTATAGATAATACTCCAACAACCTAAAAGAAAAAAAACAATTCATTAAGGAACCAATGCTAAAAGAAAAATGTAATCTAAAAAATGGATTAACAAAATAACAAGAATAAATTACCTCTTTCATAAGAGGTTGGTGGCCTATTAATTTGTTGTGGAGTTGAAACAATCATGTTTTCATGTCATCATCAACCATATTGGACAATAGTATAGGGTTATGCTCAGAAAAACTGGTCGCTAATTATTGTTGTTGCGACATTCTTCACCAACACCATAGCACATTGACCAAATTTTTTAACTTTGACCAATTAGTTGTACTTTATCCTAAATTGATTACCAAAAGCAAGAACATATTGAATTGACCTTCACCATTAACAATCATGAATTGCCTTTCATGGTTGCTTTCTCCACCTCTTATTGTGATAACAATGATAATAATAATACTAGTGGAAAATTTGGACTACAATTACTTGGATTTGAATTCTTTGAGAGAATCAAAATGGAAAAACATTGGAATCAAAACAAGTTCAAGTGATGGACAACACAATAGTGGTGGATTCCACCATAAGAATAATTGGCATGTCCTTTTTTAAAACCCCTTATAAGACCTAGCCTCAATTCCAAAAAAATTAACCGTGACATACAACCCTTTTTGGAGCACATTCTCATGCATTTGAATGTGGGGGGACTTAACCCACAAGGTGATTGTAGTCAAGCCTACCTAGTCAAGTAACTCACAATAGAGGCAAACATAACTTGGATCATCCATGGTTTTTTTGTTTATGCGGTTAAAAATCTCATATTGATTCAACACCAATGCTTCAAAAGCCACATCATGAAAAGCCACATCCAAATTATCAAGACCAACAACTCTTCTACCTTTCTAGATAACAACAATAGTGACAACATTGTAAAAAATGAAAATCAACGAAACTTATTTCAATGTAAGATAAAACACTTACATATGAAATGCACATCACTTCCTAAAAAATCACTTTTTGAACACTCAAGGTGAAGATCAAGTGAAAAGAGAAACTGAAAAAATACAAAGAAAGACATAAAAATGAAAGTTTTCAATGTTACAAGGAGAAGTAAAAAATAATAATTAAATGTTTATGCCCAAGAAATTGTATAGAATCAAAGTTTTTAATGGGTTGTAAAAAAGCCAACTAGATTAATTAGTCAAAGTAGTCAAAAGAGACCCATTGGAAAAAAAATAAAATCTTGTTAATAAGTAAAAAATTGAAGATGTTTCTTCCTTTCGCGAGTGGCATGCAGCTATCTTTGACTTTGTAACAATCTCTCACCATGTAGGGGAGGATTTATATGGCAGAGGATTTGAACCCACAAACCTCCCCATTAAAGCTCCTATTAGACTACTTTGACACTTCATATTAAGTTTAATTAACTTGTTGTCTTATAGATTTATTACATTATTATTCCTCTACCAAGGAGTGCTACCTATCTACCTACCACTCTCCCAAAAGTGACATTAATTAAAAGTGGGGAAATGGTAAGTAGGTAAAAGTGACACTAATTAATAATGGGAAAATGTTTGGTAAGTAGGTAAAAGTTACCCTAATTAAAAGTGGGAGAATGTAAGCTCTGAAAAACATTGAAACTCTTGAACGAACTTCCTACTTAATGTGACACACTTAAATTCAAAACTACAAGCTTTTATTAAAGCCTACTTAATGTGACATACTTAATTCAAAACTACAAGTTTTTATTAAATCTATGCAAGGTTTGTCCTTGCCTTGTTCCTTCATGATTTTTTATGAGAAAATGCATAATATGAGTTGTAGTGGGAAGCTCCTTAATAAATTTACAAAGTTAATGTTCCAATAGTATCCAAAGTTTTCTTATTGTTTTTTCTAAGTTCTATCTTGTTTTGATGTTTATTCTAAAATAAGCCATTTTGTTTATTTTTACATGAACAAACAATAACAAACAATTAAATTTAGGGTTCTTGCATGTATTTTCAAACATTTGTCTAATGTTTTCTGTGCATAAAGCTTAAAATTGACAATCACATCACTCTTGTTAAGTGTTGCCTTGGAGCCCTATTACCAAACAAAAAATTGCATAGGCACAATCCTAAATTTGTGTGCTCCAAAATATTACCCTGCAAAATTTAGTTGTCTTGTACCTTACTATTCATATGCAGTTAATCTCACAAAGGCGTTTTACATCTTAAAAGTTTCATAACACAAGATTCATGGTCAAATGTTTGATCATGGGTGTCCTTTTGAAGGATAATCAAAATAAGACAGAACTGATACCAGTGTTAAAATTTTCTAAATTGGTATTTGGTCACCAGCCAACAATCGATGATGGGCTGTTCTACCCTAGTAGCTCAACACTGCCAGACTATCTACCAGTTACCTCAAACTGCACATGGGATTGACTTGCATGCTTGTTATCTCCCTTGCAACTCAGACACCTCCATGTTCCGCATTCATCATGTGACATGCTCAGTTAAAAACCAGGGTATTCCTTCCTTGTGCTCACTAATGCCCAAATCAGATTCTTGGCCTGAGGCCACAACACTACAGCAAGCATTGTCACAAGAAAAACAGGAGAGAATTATTGTGATGTGCTTCACTCTCAGATTCTGACCTATTGACCTGTAAAATTTACCACAAAAAATAAATAGAAACCTAAAGGGAAGACTCTGACAATAGGGCTCATTGGTGCTGTCTTATAGAGCATCCTAACCCTCATGTCCAACAGCAGCAACCACCAACCAAAGCATGAAACTGTGCTTACTCCTTCCACCATAAGGATCAGCAATGGTGAAATCTCCATCAGATCAGATACACATCAACTGTATGGTGCAATGTTTGAAGAAGTGCACTCTATCCTAACATCCTTGCAGAAGAAAACAGGGCCTATTGGGTGGTGAGCCATGCAAAAGATTTCTACATAAAGTAACTAAGAGTGGTTTTCTTCCGAGAGCCACCTTCTCCATACTGTTCATTCCACTGCTGCAGTTCCAGCATACTCCCTGCATCTGATGCCACACTAGACCGCACCTGCCAGTGCAATGCAAACAGGACCAAACAAGTCAGGAGTCTAATTTACAAAGATATCAGCTATAGCACATATGTCTTTCCAAATCTGAGCATATACCTTTTCCAGAGCATGGCGCATGTCAGCCATCTTTAATGGGCGAATATAGGGTGTCACTCCCGCTTTAGCAACTGGTGGCTCCAAGCCCGCAGCTTTTGCCTTCTCTTGATCCTACTCCACACAATACAAGAGCCATCTTAGTTTAGCATCCACACAACTGCTTGCATTTCCTGACATGTCGCAAGGTTGATCATGATAGTACCTTCTTTTCCTGATCAAGCAACTCCCGTATCCGCATGTATGCTGCAGTAGTGCACAGGCTCTGCACGCATACATAATGTTAGGTCTTTGCATTTGGAATTCATCAGAAAAACACATCTCTGTAGCCAAGGGCAGATAAGCAGATTTCAGATAAATGACTCAGCCTGGGCAAGGGTGCACCTTCAAATCACTTCCTGAGTAGCCATCTGTGGCAGTGGCCAATTCTTCAACATTGAAATCTGGGGCCACATCTTCATCTGCCAATATGACTTTCATGATCTTTGCACGATTTCCTGCATCAGGTAAATCTACCATCAACCTGCGCACAACTTCAAACTGTCAAGTAAACTCCATTATCATAGTGATAATGGTAGTGACAATCTCCTTGAAACTTGTACAAGCTTGGAAGATTAACTTTCCACATTTATACACAAGAAAATCTGTAAATGGCAGACCTGTGAGGTAAACCAACATTGAGCTGCAGGGTCTGTGAGTGCACTTGTTCAAGTACTCTAATTGATTTCATGATCTCCAATCCATCCAAATTTACTACATGATAACATGACTTAAGGCTTGCTCTGAAATTCCAGGCTTTCCATTGACAACAGGTGGAAGAAGAGACAACTGATGAAGAGCAAAGACCTGCGAGGGAACCTCCGGATCACAGCATCGTCAAGGTCAAAAGGACGATTGGTGGCAGCAAGCACCAACACCCGTTCCCTTTCTCTGGTTCGCAATCCATCCCAACTAGCCATAAACTCATTCTTCAACTTCCTCATGGCAGAATGCTCAGTATCTTTTCCTCTTCGGCCCAACATGCTATCCACCTGCACCAACCCAGCGGATGTGAGACAACTCCTTCGACTCCAAAACCAGTATGTGAACATTATGCAAATTTATCTGGAATAGAATAAGTTCAGGACATAAGAAGAAACAATATTCAATTACATCTGATCACACAAAACCAGAGTTTTTTAAAAGACTTTTCTTTAAGAACAAGATCACATTCAAAAAGATTGTACTGGGTAAGGCCTTAGGTATTGGGTATGGATTCAAGCCAAGAAGCATACAATTACCTATAACACATGGGGATTCGGACGACAAAAGAAGTTGCAGGTACCTCATCAATAAAAATGACACTTGGTGAAATCTTGCTGGCCAGTGTAAACACTGCTTTCACATACTTCTCAGCTTCTCCAAACCACTGTATGGTACACAATTATACAAACCAAGTTTGTGAGTGACAAACGAAGAAGCCCCATTTTCTACTGACCATATAACAATGCAAAACAAGGTTATCACCTTGGAAGTGATTGTGGACATGGAGATGTTGATGAAATTTGCCCCTGCCTCTGTTGCAACTGCCTTTGCAAGCATGGTCTTGCCAGTGCCTGGTGGTCCAAACAGCAGTAAACCTCTGCAGGGCTGCAGGCAGAAAACTCAAGGCACAATTCAGTTCTACATGAAGCACCCAAACCAAGGAGAAGACACAGGGACCCAAAAAACTGAAAAGATTTGGCTGAAAACAAAGGGAAGGATGACCATGCTTGGGCTTCTACACTTCACAATGTACTAGATAGTTGTTCGGTTCAGAAATCTATCTGCAGAAATAGCAACATCACCTTGGTCAGCTGGCCTTTAACAAAAAGCTCAGGACGTTGCAAGGGAAGCATCACCAATTCCCGCAATGTCTCTTTGACATTATCCAGGGCACCTATGTGATCAAATGTCACCCCCAGTTCATCTGGAGGAATGACCTCAGGTAACAGCATCTTCTCAAACTCATTATCACACACCACATCCTGCCATGTTTCTCTTTGTTAGTTCCCTAAAATGATACTTCTCAGCTCTGATATCCACCCCCTCCACAAGTGGAACAACACATTGAAATTGCCTAGAACCACACAGAAAGTTTCTCTTGCAAATAATAAAGCCAGAAAGTTCACAAATTCATAAAAATGTAATTTAGTCACAAGACATGACAACACTTCCATGATAAAACTGATGTATCCCACAAACAGACAAAGGGCCAACCCGGGCTCTAACTTCCAGCATGACTTTATGAACAAAATTGCTACTCTTGAAACTAATTCAATTACAATAAACAATTGAACATTTGAAAAACTGACATACTTCGGTGGTACTTCACATTGCAGAAGGTTTCAAAATGTAGGATTCAAGTTGAGGACAGGAGAGACAGTCAAACCTTCAAACTTTTCTTTCCAGAAGATGAACCACGCTGCACAGATTGTACTTCTGCCAAACTGTGTTGCAGACTGGCACCAACCCAAAACCTCATCTATTAGATACAGTACAAATAAAACATCAAATCCAGAAACAAGATACTAGAAGTACCTTCTCCAATAGAGACCAATCTTCCCATGTCGGAGCTTTGTTACCTTAATGGGCACAGCTTAAGGGACCACCAACCAGGTTCAGAATAGGAGCACATACACCATGACAAGATCCTAGACCATCAGTTACCAGTCTCCTGTTGCTGTGCAGTGACCCAATATAGGAAGGTGCTTCTTGTAGCACATAGAACATGATATGCCATTCCCAAACTCAACATATGTCCTATTTGATAAATATTTCCAGTTGTAGAGACTTAGCAGAATATAATAGAAACAATTAGACATACCTCTCTGCACCTATGATGAGTTTAGAGTTCCTGACAACAGGCTCTGACTCTTTCTGCAAATGGTGACTTATTCCCCATCCCACCACCTTCTCTGCAACTGCATGCTAACCACACTTAGTGAGTGCTTTAGCCCAAAAAAATGTCTCTTTTACAGATCCTACACAAAGCAACAAACCAACATAGTCAAAAGCAAATTGCAAACAAAGCCATGGGCAAGAGATCCCAAGAAGGGCATACTATCATGTGCAAGCAGATGAGTTCGAATATCAATGCTCGCGAGGTCATCACACTCCACATTTGTGGCTCCCATGACCTGCATGATCACCATCAAATTCTTCTCTGTCATCATCTGGTAACCCTTGGAAAAAGCCAGTATCTCAAGTGGTGCTCATGTGGAAGCCTGTGCAAGTCAACTAAAAGAACTCAGAGCAGAGCAACTCCACAGGAGTTGATACACCATGCACCAGAACCAACATTGCACTTCAAACAAAGAGTGCAAAAGTCACAGAAAGGAGGGTATCCCACACCATGCGCAGTTGTTGCCTGTTGGCTTCAGATTTCAGCCTCTCAGCATCTTGCTCCAACTGTCTATTCCAGTCCACCAATTCCATCTCCTCCTGACAGCATACACATTTATAACTTCATTTCCACATAGTGGTGACAGATTTTTGGCTTGACTTGCATCAACATGTATGCTGTTGATCCAAAGAACTTTGTGGCTTTAAGCACATCTCATAAACTCAGCAAGTGTTCACCATAGCAAACAAACTAAAACAAATCAAAACATTGTCTGTACCAGTATTTATATCAACCACATATAAGTTGGTAATAATCTGCAAACCTGAGGTTGTTGCACTTGGATTTTTGTAGGAAACAGTTTAACCAGCAGCTTATGAGCCTTTGAGCCATCCCCTTTCTCCTCCATGCGAGATGCTAGATGATCCTGCAATTGAAAGTATGAAGTCATTGTGAGTAATTGCGCTGATGCTTGCCACTACCCAGAATTGAAAGGGGACAGATAGCATCTCAAAATACTGGATACTTACCAGAAAAGACAGATCTAACAGAGCTGTGAAATTGTTGCCCATTTTGGAAGATGTTGATGAACCTGAGTTACCCTGCATTCACCAACCAACACCAGCTTCACTGGTGCCTGCACAATCAAATGCAACCCTCTTTGTCCATGGCATCAAACCTTTGTATACATCCACTACATTAGCCAGTCCTCCAGTCCTTATGGGCAGATAAGTTAAGTGTGCACCTTTTCTTTCAGTTGTTCCGTTGTATGTGAGCCAATCACAACAACCCTTGCATCTTTCAGGCTCTCTAGCTTCAAATACCGGTCAAAATTTCCAATTATGGACTTCTCTATGTTCCTTATGAAGAGAATTAATGGCTCCTTAAGTGCTTCTGCTTTCAAAACCTGCAATATCATCACAATGAATGCTTGAGCTCATGGACAACAATGTGCACTTTGAGCCCTCCCATTAATGAAAATGAGCTTTGAAAAATCAATGCATACTCCCCGACATGATCCTAAGACAAGGGTCCAAGACAACAGCAGTTTGCTCCTTAAATCTATCATATAAGAATGCCAGCAATCAACACATGCATGGGTTGAATACATCTGTCTAATAGCTGAAAGAATCATGGGTATACCTCAAACAATGATTCCAACACCAGCTTGTCAGTATCTTCTCCAGGAGGCTCCAGCCGAAGCTCCGTCACTGCATGAGATTTGTGCCAGCTGTCAAGCAAGCAACAAGAATATCCCTGAGCACAGCATTGCCTGTGCCTCCTAGAGAACATTCTTTGCCTGTCTACTACCTTGTACAAAACCACTCATTGCCAGGTCATGAGCAAGAATATGATGGCTACAAAAAGCTTGCAAGGTCTGGAGATCAGCATTGAGACTAGCAAACAGCAAGTCACTTCAAAGTGTAAAAGACAACCAAAATTTAAATCATGAAAAAGCAGAGGAAGAGCAAAAGGGGGAGGATGGTAACTTTTACCATTGCAGAAGAAGCCATGGCCATCCTCACAAAGGTCAACCAGGTTGTTGCCACCATAAACCGGCTTGTCAAAACGTATGCCAACTTTGTTGGGATTATCTTCTACCACCATCAGCACCCGTCCTTTTGAGCCAATGGATGGCCCCCTGCTAAACAACACAACAACAACACATCAACAATCTTTTGCTTCAATTTTCTGTGAGGACAATGAACCAAATGGGCTTGCAGCAGTTGATCTACCAGTGTTATACAAATATCTCAACCAATGAGAAGCAGTAAAATCCACACACATTTCAAATTATTGACAAATCACCCACAAACTTGTATGTCCTGCTTAGAATCTGTGATCAAGCCTGTATACCACTGAAAACAGAAAAAATCTCCATACAACAAGGTGGTTACCCAGATGTGCTTGTATGACTGAGGACAGCAAGGCTACCAGCCAGGCCTGCACCACTGGGTCCGATGTATTTCACACGATCACCTTCTCCAAAACCAAGAAACATGGACATATGTCAGTATCACAAACCTAAGAGCAGTCTTGAGCACCATTTGCAGGGTTCCTTCTGTCACTTGCATTGTGCTAGCTAACAGGTCACATATTGTTAACAGTTCCTTAGCACCAAGATCACACTCATTCACAAGCTTTGAAGGATGACACATGATGCACAAGGTAGCACAGCCTTACCTTTCTTGAGAAGGCGCCGCGAATCAACTGCCGTAGGAGTTGCCGTAGCCACAGGGGCAGATGAAACAGAAGTAGCCACAGTTTTCGACTCTAAACTGGGATTGTCCCCCTTACTCTTGGCTCGGAACTGTGGTGGGACAAGACATGTTTCATCTGTTCCTGCATCCCTGCTGCGACTACCGGATGATGTTGAACTTCTGATCAACTTTGTACTTTCAGGTGACCTGACCGGTGCTGCCATACTGGACTGCACCAGACACCAGACACATGCATCAACATTTCTCACATAAAAACAAGCTTTCACAAGACCTAATCCAGAAAGTTTCAAATGTAACATGAGACCCTGCCATTGCACTACATTCTCTCCACAACTCCTGAACTTACCCTTTCTCTCAAAGAGCCATTCAGAAGGAGGCAAACATGGACTCTCTCCACAGGCAATGGATTAAAAGAGATCAGGTTGTTCCTGCAAAAACTGGTGTGTCTGCTGCTAGTCTAGCAAAGCAATAATAAAAAATGCAATGTTGACAAAGACTGGAGAGTTGTGCATGCAGTGTGAAGTACAGTAAGGTACCGGTTCCTTTAGGTCCCCATTTTCAAGAATCTGAAGAGGGGCATCTGTAGAATGCTGATTTGCAGCTGCTGAGTCCTCCACTACCCTCTCTATGCTGCCAGGGACTGACTCACTTGCCTGCAGCAATCCAGGTGATTGTTAGCCAGCAAAGGAACAGAACATCCATGTCTAATGTGAAACAACAGATGCCTAAAAGGAACTGTTCCTCAGTAACCCTTCACTGGCTGCTGCTGTAAACAACAAAATCATGAAAAATTTCAATCTAGACATCCTGTTACAGAAACCCCTCAATGCAGACCTTAGGTTGCTACCATCACAGGCCCCTGCTGCATCATAAACCCTGCAGGAAACTGCCTGCAAGAGAGGAAAATAACAGCCCCTTGGTGCCAGCATCTTGTGCCCATTCTGTTATTTACGACAACCTGATAAGAAGCTCTAGCATTGCTGAAAGCTTAAGAAATGGAACAGAGATTGGAAAGCACAAAGAGGTTGTAGAGGGGTAACCTCCAAACAGATTCTTGCACTGTCAAAAACAAGCATATTGACTTGCAGTTCATGTGCCAAACCCTTCACCAAGGTCTCCTGGTAAATTTCTGATCCTGTAAGGATCACATGTTTCATATAGGTCAACAGCATGCAATAGAGACAAGTAGCTTCAAACCTCAACTAAAATACTGAACCTCTAAGAATTCCAACTTGTTACAAAACCCTCTCTAGTCCTGAAATTGGCCTGAAATCAACAGAAAAAATGCATCTCAAACCCATTAGAGTCTTGAGTTGCAATCATAAGAGGAACCAAAAACTCTTCATTAAGAACATGACTGTCTTATTCATCAAGTGCAAGCACATACCAGGAGGACCTGTCAAAAGGATGCGTGGGCTAACACTCCCTAACTCAGATGTATATTTGACGAATTCTGGTCTCTTCAAAAAAACGTACATGGAGTCTACCAATGCTGTCTTCGTACTATCACTGCACCCACCCAATAGACAGGCACAAACAAAAAAACAACACGGGTGAGCTTAATACTTCTGGAAACACTCTCCAAATTGATGTACTCTCTTATCTCCCACAAAAAAAAACTTTTTAAGGCATTAACAAGATACAGGTACACATACTTGAGGAAGTATGGAAACCCTTCAAGAGTAACATCAATCTCTTCCCACTGGAATATGGATCGGCGAATTGCATCTCGGTAAGCTTGGTCCTGCTTAGGTTTACTTGATGGCCTTTTCACTTTGTCTGACTTGTGTCGATGCCGGTGTTCACGATGCTCCTTCTTCCTTTTTGACTGCAAAGCAGTGAAGGCAGCACCAAAAGCATATGGGAAAGCAGTTGCTGTCACTGCCGCAGCTGTGCCTGCTGCCAACCCAGCTGCAACAGCCACTGCCACCCACAGCACCCGGTCTCCTGTACTACTATTCCCTTCCATTCTGCAGACCTGAATACCCCAGCCAATCCTCCCCACTGCCTATGATATGGCATATGCTCCTTTGACCTAAAAGAAAATTTGCACCAGCATTTCTCCTCTTCCTCCTACATCTATAACTTGCAACCACAAATTCAGACTACCACAACATCCACAAGCTACTCATGCTACCATAACACGTCCCCAAAATCTAGGGTTTCTTCTCATAAGCTTAAAATGGGTTCCTCCTACGCCTTGCAAAGATCAAAGCCAAGTTTCGAAATTCAGCAAGTGCTGAGAAAAATAAGACTCCACTTCAAACCCAACCGACTAAAAAAGTCTTGACGGGCCCCACAGAACTATTTTCTACACTGGCAAAGTAACCAGCGAGTTTCTTGATTGAATTTTTTTGCTCCTTCTTCTTCCGACTACCTTGGAAATAGATCCAACCAGACCCATAGCATGCGATCAAGGACACGACATCATCATCCTGACAAACACCAAATTCACACGAAACAAACTTTTCCCCATCCAAAAATGCACAGGGAAATCCACAATCGCCAACCAAAAAAAACAAAAGGGTTATGAGAAAGAAAGATCAATGACTGTGGAAGGGGAAAAGGAGAGAAACCGAAAGCAAATTACCCCTGTTGTAATACAATATGTACGCCTCTTCTTCTTCTTCTTCTTACTCCATCATCCCCTAGCATCTGCAACCCTTTTTACCGGTTTTTGCGCACCTCATCGTTAACCAGAAAGGGGGGAAAGAAAATCCTCTAGCAAGACAAGAATTGAAAGAAAGAAGGGGAAAAATAACACAACACAGCTGCTGCTGCACGAGAGAGAGAGAGAGAGAGAGAAACAGAGAGCTAACCCCAACAAAACGAAACGAAACGCCCTAGAATACCCGATTCCTACTCTGTCTCTGCTAGAAGCGACCAGAAATTCTTTTCAAAATTTTCCAAAAACCCATAAAACTCACCTACCGCATCGAATCGACAAGAAGAAGATCGCGAGCAAGAGGAGGCGATTTTTGTTTGTTTGGTTTGGGCGTGCGAGATTCACAAGAGAATTGAATCGTGCGAGCAGTGAGAGACGCAGGAAGGAAGCGGAAATGATTGTCGACGGGACGGGGAGGGGGGAAGGGAAGGGAGGAGGAGGGGAAGGGCAGGTAGGGCAGAAAATAATGAATGAAAGAACGTAGGCCTACATAGTCTAGCACGTAGACTTAGGGGGGGGGCAGGTACGCGTAGGCAGGTGAGAGAAGAAGAAGGGTAAAGCGACCGCTGGGCATTTTTAGTTTTTTTTTTTTTTTGACTTGCTTGCCTTGGTTGTTTTTCCCCATCCCACCTACTTTCATCCACCTATTTTTCATCCTTATCCAACTACAAAACAACATTTTAGGCTAACGACAGGCAGTTGTACCGCAGTTGTAGGAGTTACTAGTGACTGGCCTCTTCCTATATGTAGTAAGTTAACTAACACAAAATGTTTTTTTAATTTATTTTCATGATACCCTTCTTCTTTTGTTGTCTTTTCTTGGTACCTTTTGTTATTACTTATTTGACAGAGCTTCGTCCTTTCTGAGGCCCAATGAATGGCCCCATTCCATCGGCCCACAATCGGTCCTATCAATTCAAACCTTATTGACTTCCATAAGGACCCTAACCAGTTTTTTTTTTTCTTATCGCACTGTAGTGACCAAGAAAAGTCCAGGGTGACAGAGCGCAAAGGATTTTCTTATTAAAAAAGTAACAACCTTGACGGAAAAAAATTCTGAAGTAATCATATTTAGACAATAGGTTCTTGCAGGTCGCCAAAATATAGGAGGATTCTATAAAAATTATGCTCTCCTCCCTGACCTGCAGCCAAATTTGGCTTTTTCCTCTTCTGGATGATTGCTACTGTGGCCACATCACAAAATTGAAAAATAAATAAAAACCCCCATGGCTTTAACCCTCTCATGTGTTGAAGTTGCCCCTGTACTTTGATAACACTTTTGTTGGCTTTTTGTAAGGAAGAGACAAACCGACCATGGAGTGATGTAGTTTTCGTTTGGTCCTGTAGCCTGGGTTTGGAACTATGAGAATTAATTTTTGATTAATTTTTTAAAACAGGGTAGATTTTTCAAACATATTTCAAAACAACGCTTGCAATGTTTGTCATTCACATGATTTTTAACATGAGACTTTACAATCTTTTGAGATAGGATCATGTGTCTAAAGTTTAATTTGTATGTGATAATTAAATCTCAAGGGAATTCATCACACATGTCTAAAGATTCTCCTTTATGGGATCACTGACCAAAAGACTATAAAATTTTCACAATCGTATTCATAATAATTTTCACATTTGATTTCTTCAAAGCTTGCTATTCACATATGATATTTTTACAAGTCTTGATTCAACAAACAACATAACAATATTGAATGCAAATTATGAATAAAAAAGTTCAATTGATCCTTTATATACTTAAAAGAAAAAATGAATGAATAATCTCCCACATTCATCTACATCTATCCCCCATCTATCAAACCAAATATAACTTTTCATCTTTCTATAGATAAGTTTTACATTATTTAAAATTTGATCAAACCCACATACTTGACTTTCAATTATTACAAAGACAAAATAGTTATTTAAATTATTTTTAATCAACCCTTATGCCCCTAATCAAAATATTCTCCTTGTAAGGCCTATGAGGCTCATTATATTATTTTCCATTTTTATCCATGCTATTACCCCAAACAATGCTACTATTATTTGCAATTATTAGTAATTATTTTGTTGTTACAATCCCATATTTGGAGGAATGATGAGGCTGTGCTAAATTGCTAATGGCAAGCTATGAGTTCTTTTTTTTTCTAGAAGTTTAGGGAACATTTCTATTGCATTTAACTCTTGACTATTTGGACTTGCCACAACTGCCAGAGCCATTGTTCAATGAGGTACTTGTTTTGTTGTCAAGTAAAAAACATCATTTTCTCTGAAAATTTTACTAATATGCCAATTGATTGTGTTGTACTTCCTGTATTTTCAATTTATTTAAATATGTTTTTTTTTAATTTCAAAAAGGCAAAATCTTGATCAAATCCTTCACTTTGAAGAGTATGTTTCATAAGAAGGCACGTTGTGGAAGGCAATCCAGCCCTTCAAATTTAAGGACTGGGTTGCCCAATTTCACCTCAGAGATCTCTTATTTTCAAATCAATCAATGTGGATCACCTTAATAAGGGCCTATTCCAATCAGCCTCGCCAGGTTGTCTCAGAGGGCTTATTGTCTGAGTCTGATGCCTTCAAATCATGTGGCGGCCCTACAAAGAGACCTTTCTACTTCAGTTAAACAAAA
>Ga0116228_10002934_pt1 | contig 14899 bp, 13 predicted proteins | sample S1TSphfallax_2_FD_89694 | JGI IMG/M metagenome (GOLD analysis project Ga0116228, IMG submission 89694) | Host-associated microbial communities from peat moss isolated from Minnesota, USA - S1T2_Fc - Sphagnum fallax MG | ecosystem: Host-associated > Plants > Peat moss > Unclassified | place...
ATAAGGATGTTTAAACTTTGGCTAACAAAGTTAAAGGGGTTGGAAAGGAGGACCTATCTTAATGGGTGTTTGTAGTTTTCAAAAAGATATTGATAAGATCAAACATATGTAAAAGCTTTAAGACTACTAGGATTTTGCTTTTGAACCTAGCTACAATGGAATGCAAAATGCAATCTAGCATGCAATTTATGGAAACAATAGTGCCTACACATGAAGTTATAGATTTCCAAATCGAAGAACTACTAGGTGAATGCATTGGTAACCTTAAACCCAATGTTTGCCATTTTAATATGTGGAAATTGATGGATAATGCATTACACTTGAACAAGAAAACACAACTAATGTGGGTCAGTGCAATGACCCAATGAGTTCCCAAACCATGGGTCTTGATGATGAACTTGCAATCTTGCAAACCTAAGGGCATGACTTGCAAGAAGGTGCCATTAATGTTGGTTAGTACAATGATTTAGGAAGTTCCCAAACAATGGGTCTTGGTAATGATCCTATAAACTCAAAAGCCTTGGGGCATGATCTTATGTCTCAACGCATAATGGTCCTAGCAATCCTAAAATGATGGGTGTTGGCAATTATGCAAGAATGGGTTCAACATTAGTTGTGCAAGAATGGCTTCTAACTATAGTCTTGCAATTACAATGATTGTTGCCACTAGTTGTGTAATAATGATGGTTACATCCATTGATTCCAACACCAGTCACATGGCAATGATTACATGGTGATGGGTTTTCGCAATGGTGCAATAATGGGTCCTAGTAGTGCCATAAATTGTTTCCTAATTTTGCTTAAGTTTCTACCTAGGTGTATTCATCACTTTTTGCAAGAGTCATTGATAATTTTTCAAAATCTATAATTATCCCTTTTGATCACTACATTTGTGCACTTGAATAGAAATTAACATGGAAGCAAATAAGAACTAGAAAGAAGGAACATGATAAGGAATTAGTTGTGTCAAAAGAAAGAAAAAGTTGTAGAGAAAACATAAAGAAAACTTTTGAAACACCAAAGGTCAATGAAAGAGCCTGGAAGAAAGCTGAAAAGTCCATAGGCTAGAGACATAAAATAGGACATAATTGTTTTATCCAAGGAACCGAACATTAAAATAAATGTGGTGGGATTTTGGTAGGCAGGAATATCCTTTTCTTTTGTAGTTTTTTTGTTATCATTTTCATTAAAGTGGACCTTTGATAATGCATGGTCTACCAAGCATTGTGTTGAGCAAGGTGACGCATTACATGTTACAAATGGTAGTAGCCACAAACAATATGCAAATGTTGCAAATGGTAGGAGACAACCATAGAGGGGTTACAAAGCAATGCAAATAATAGAAAATAACCATAGAGGTTTTGCGTGCATTGGGAGTGGGAGATAGTAGATGCTAGAAACTTGTAATCTTGCTAAACTAGATTATCCATTTTTTAAATACTTTAGAAGGTTTAAAAGGTAGCTTTCCAACCCCTTTTATTTTGTTTTTATAACACATATTTAATTTTGATTTAAGAAAAAAAATTTAATTTAGGACTTTATACAACGTGGTGGATGGAATGAACTCCACCTAGTGGCCACCAAACTTAACACATTAACGATCATTTTTTATGTGAATGTCATATTATAATATTTTTCCATTACATTATTTCCAAGTAAAAACAACTTTGTAACCAACATTTTTAAAAAGATCCATGTACACAATATGTTAAAAACATTCATATCAAATCTAAAACAAGACTATGAATTTTCATGAGTGATTGAGAGCCAAATGCTAGTGTTTCCATCTAACATCAAGAGACTCAACCCTTTGAATTTGAAACAAGGAGAGAGGCCAAATTGATGAAACTACAACATCATATTGTCACACAAATTTTACTAACACTTTTCAAATATATATACACCATAAAAAATATTTAAATATAAATGAACACCTAGTGGCAACCAAATGAAACATAAAAAATTGTAAGCTATTAGAACCAAATGACATAACTCCCATTTAAAATGAGAAAAATGAACTCAATGTTTTGAATCTAATATATTGACAACATGCTAAATTTGTAGCAATGACAACTTGATCCATCCATGTTAATCATACAATAACAAATTTATTATGTTTCAAATTTCATATATAATTAAAATAATATTTATCTTGGTGCCTAGCAAGTGATAATACATAATAGATTATCAAATAAGAAAGTCACAAATAAATGCTCCTAATAAGCAAAAATAAAAATTATTTTTTCTTAAATACAAACAAGTCACAACATACCAATAACAACAATGTCTATGCATGCAATTTTATTATTAATGTTATAAAACATCCATTATTTTTGGGGCTTTACATACCATGTAGTAAAGTTGATGCCTAGTGACCACTAGAGATTAGGGATCAAGTGGAACAAAATAAATTATAAATTAATACTCTTCAAGAATCATGTACATGGATAAATTTTGGCAAAAGAATATTCTTATTAAACCATACAACACAAAAATTGCAAATATAATTTAATCAATGTCACCGACATCCTTCATAAATTGGTTGAAGCATTAACAACATGGAGATTAACTTTAGCCCAACTAGCATAATTAAGTAGCAAGAATATTAATTTGACTTTTGTTCATTGTATTTTTCTGAGTAGGAAAAGAAAAAAGAATAATTAAAATATCAAGCCATTGTTTTGAATCTGCTAAATTACATTTCCACTTCCCATTCCAACAATCTTCATATAGATGTTTATCCAAATTTGATCTTTCCTTCACAAGAACCCACCATTGAACTCTCTCCATTTTAAAATATTCACTATTTTCATCCTTGATAACATCACCCGTCATTCTTCTCCTCCAAAAGGGAACAAGATCAAGATCATGTGATCTCACAACCACAAAATCACCAACATTATGATCTTTAAATGGCATGTATGTAATTAAATGTTTCACATTTTCTAGCCCACAATAAGTAACTTAAATTGGATCGTTTGGATCAACAATATCCATCATGGTTGACAATGAAACCCTAACATAATTAGACCCCCAATTGCTTGAAGGCCATAACCCCTCCAAAAAGTTGTACTTTGAGGTAATAATGGTCTTGACAAAATATCTTCCCAATATTTCACATATGGCTTCATCTTCATTTCATATGTGGAACTTTGTGCAACGCCCACCTTCCAAAAATCCACATATTTTGATGATTTAAAACCTATAAACTTTTCTCTCTCCATTGATTTCGATGCATCATTGCCCTCAATTAAGTGCTATAGAACAAGGCTTGGAACTCCAATAGACAATTTTGGTGAACCGTTTGGATTAGTTTTCCATAATCTAATCGAAAGCCCATTTATCAGATTTTAGACATGATCTATGGGCAAAACTTCATATTGCATCACTAGCCAACCTAATGAATCAATAAAAAATCTAATAAATAAATATTAATATGCCCTACCAATGTTTTAGGGCCATCCTTCAAACAACCTAAAACCCAAGATTTAAAATCTAGAACCTCCTAAATCAGTTGAAGAATGAATGGTCTTTCTTGTGAGATCATGAAAGCTCTCAACAAATTTGCTAAAATGTAATTGTTTTCCTCCCTCAACTTTTTTGACAAATAGCCAAAGTAGCCATCTATATCCTCATGTGTATGGCCAACTATGAAAAATCCCAATTTGACCTCCTTAAACATATTCCTCACTATCAACAATGATAGAAACCCTAACAAATGTTGATTTTTATTATCTTTAACACAATTATTGATTTGAAGCAACCAATTTCTTGGCAAAGGTTTTGAACCCAAAATTTGATCCAAGTTGTGTAATTTACATATGCAACGTGATTTCCCTTGTAACATACATGCAAAGAATCAATTCTACAAGGGGTGTTCAAACAATATTTTCGATTCCAAAACTTGGGCCACTTCTAAAGTCTACAAGAGCGACAACAATGACCCAATTGTGAAATTGGGATTGTTTGGCCACAACTCATTATAATATTGTGCATATCTCTCATCCCCATGACCATGCACTATCATACTCGTAAAGGTAATGGGCAATTGTCCAAACCTAGATATCATTTTATTACACACTTGCAACCTTGGAAGTGCAATTTTTGCATGGTCCATCTTGTCATAAATAATGCATAGGAATTCATCTTTTGATGACGCTAACTCTATCTTCCAAGTATGGTATAAGTTTCTACATGACTTTTAGTGCAAAATATGTTTTCTTAACTTTGCCTCATATTTTAGAACCTCATTGCTACTCTTTCCCAATTTGGATATGAAGTCCTTTAAGGATTCACAAATAGTGCATTTCCTAAACACGGACCCTTGCTTTCTCACATCAACATTGATATGGTGTTTTTCCTTCAACCTGTTCATAGCAGATTGAGAAATACCTCCAATTCTTAATTCCTTACTTATTTGCCAACCTACAAATACAAATAAACAAAGAAAATTTAGGCTCTCCACAATAGATGTATGTCACGAAATATGCATTCAAAATCCATTTCAATTTCTCAAAAACTAGTTTTTCATGAGGAACATCCGGTGGCCACCAAGTGTTTATTGCCAGATAGAAACAAAAAGTGTTATACAATTCACCTGATCATTGTGTTCTTGTAAAATCTTCCATGTTTTAGGCAAAAGATGTTGCACGTCTTGTCTACCATTTCCAATCCTTTTCATTTGATGCGGGGTAGTATCTGCAAACAAGTTAATCAATGATTTGAACATTGGACTCTACTTCTCGAGTTGACATATGTAATTTATGTGTATCTTAGTTTCCATGTGGTAGAAACTGACAACCTCACTTGTTATCTGATTTGCACAACATACATGTCAACCTAGAGAGACCAACGATCTGGTACCAAACATTTTCGTAAATTTCCAAACCTTGAATAATGATAAATTTTTGTCACCTTCCATCTCCCTTCATATGCAACCTTCTTGGAATATTTAAACCATATGTTTTGTGATCTTCAAAAGACGAATTCCAAAACTTTTGTTCCAACAACAAGGTTTTTTTATGTGGAAAATGTTGACAACAATTCATCATGCAACACTTTTCGCACCCACATTATGCACTGACTACTCTAGTTTAACCCTTTCTCAATTCTAGAAATGGAACCCTCAAAGTCAACTACACTTCCTTCCTCTTGTGAAACGAATTTTTTTCTTTACACCAATTTTTCCCACATCTAGTATGTGGGTTTCATTAAATGCTATGATTTACTCTTTAAAAGTGTACCCATCAAGAATTGTTTGACCCAACGACCATTTCCAAAAGGTCATCACTGTTGACATAGTCATAGGACAAATACAAGATGCAAAGCCCAACATGGTCCTCCCCAAGCCAATAATTAAGAACAATTTCTTGTGGGTCACATGCAACCACTTGGCCTTTTGCAATGAAAACCCTACCATCGTCTACAAAATCACATTTAGCTCCTAGCCACTTAAACTGATGTTTTTCCATTATGTTTGAATTTATCCTTTTCACACCATGGCCATGCATTGCATCATCATTCCCATGTGCATTCCTTGGTTATAGTCCTTATTTTTTTCAAAATTCTCTTTGCCACCAACCTTTTCATCACCTTCTTCAATGTTATTCTCACTTCCTTCCTTGTTCATAGAATTAGTCCCGAACTCCCCAATAGACCCTTCCACACCATCCTAATAAATATAATTCATTTCACCATGTAATTTTTCAATACATAAGTCTTCAATTGTATTACCCACATTCTCCACATCATTGTTGTTCTCAGTTCGGAAACTCTTCGCTAAGGCATCGTCCTTATATGAAATATGATTCTTTGAAAGATTATTCACCCCATCCATTATCAAGTGACATTACCATAGTGCCATCTAGACCACTTCATCATTCAATGATAAATACTTGCAGGGCCTAAAAACCTCTATTCTTATCACTAATTTGTAGTATCTTGCATTTCAAATTAGACAAAATAGCTTCCATTGTTCACATTTTTCATTCAAAGCTTCAATTAAAACCACAATGCAATTTTCCACTCCACAAGGTCCATATATAGGAACAATTAACTAATTTTTGCAAGTTTCAAAACCAATCTTCACCTTTTCATTATTATTGGCATCCCAAATAATAGTAGAGCTACAAAATATAAATCCCTCATCCATATCATATTAAACCAAAGACAAACAAAATGCAACATTACATTGAAAATCATATTTTTGGCCATAACATCTATTTTCCAACCCACCCATTTCGTAAAAAACATTAGGACACAAAGTAACTTGCATTTTTTAGGCAACCAACCAAGGCTTGCATCTCCTCGCAATCACCAAATGTTTCTACAGCGAAGAACGTTGGATTGAAACACTTAGTGACCACTAATAAATTCTCTAATGAACACCCTTTGATTAAAAAGTTTGGTAGCTGCTAAGACCATTTTCTTTGACCATCCATAAAATGAATCATTTAACAATTGCTAGGCATTTCTATGCTCAATATCCCCACTTAAAAACATCAAGTGGATGTGGGAAACTTGTTCAGCAATGATCCATGCGTAAAATCTTTGGGTAGCCTCTTTGCATTTTTGCTCTCGATTCCCCTATGATTAAACAAAAGGATTTGCAAATAAAGGTGCTAGAATTACAACTAATCCATAAATGGTTAAAGCTTCCATGAAAGCTAGGCTTAATAGTAAGGTACCTCGAATTTTACCTTCTGCTTCCAATTGTCTCACAATACCCTTTATAGCTTGACCTATGGCAATACTTTGTTGTAGAAATGCTTGGGAGTCACTAGGCATTTCCCCACCCAATATCCATGCCTAAACAAGCCTAGCAATTGCTAGGTGTTTTTTCACTTAATATAATTGCGAAAAAATGCCTAATGATTACCAAACATTTTTCTGTCCAATATCCCTTTCCAGAAATGCCTAGTTGTCGTTAGGCGTTTTTCTGTCCAATATCCCTTAATAGAAATGCCTAATACCCGCCAAAGTTTTTTGCACCTTGTATCATTGCACATAAATGTTTGGCAATTGCCAAATGTTCTTATGCAGAAATGTTTGGCGACAACTAATCATCCTTGTTCCCAATATCATTGCACATAAATGCATGGTAACCACTAGGTGTTTCCACACCCAATACCATTATACACAAATGTTTAACATCCACCTGACATTTCTCGACTTAATATCCTCGCCCAAAAATGCCTTGCAATTGTAATTACCAAGGGTTTTTACACTTAATATCAATGTCCAAAAACTCTTGGCGGCCATTATGAGTTTCTGCTTGTGTTTTTGACATCAATGGCCTTTTGGGGCTTCATATTTTGATTTCAAAAATTCATAATTAAATCAAAAATCGATTCTATCAATTATTTACAAAAGACATCAAATAAGTTGGCATTTGAAGTATTCTAAAAAATAAACATCCAAGAAAAATTCCCAAAAAATAGATTCCTTTTGTGTCTTAACCAAAAAAATCCTTTGTGTGACATTCCTAAAACTTTTTCTTTATGCATTCTTTTTCCACATCAAAACACATATTCTTGTAAATTTAATTAAAATTTTGAATTTTACATGACTTGGGTAACTTTTTGATAAATAATTTGGAATGAAAGGTTTTTTTATTGGAGTCCTATGTTGTCTTGAAGTTGGATGGGTCATACAAATTTAGGGTGTAACATTCCTAGTGGTACCACCCAAGGCTAAATTTGCCTTGTGAAAGTTGTCCAATATTGCATGTCACACCCCATTGTCCTTGATTTTTCCTTGAACGTAAGCATCAAGCCTTTAAGACATGCCATGCACAAAAGTAAATGGATACTTGATCTTCACCCTGCACCATCGTAACTATGCATAAAATATCAATTTATTAACATTTCAATTAACAACATTATTTATAATGGAGAATATGGAATGAAGTTTTGAAATTATTGCATGTACATAAAAGTTTTTAAAAAGTAGATTAAAAATAAAATTCATTGCAATGCTTGTAACTTTTATGGAGGATCATTAATGATGAAACATGAAGGTTTCCACTTAAGGTTCTTCACTAAAAGCTTTATTTCCACATGAGTTACCATTCCACCAAATCATTACAAGTTGGCAACTTGTAATGATCCATGTAATTGGCACTCTGATGTAATGTGCATCAAACACCACCAATGTGAACAAGTGAAATTTCACATCATTGGTGTTAAAGGTGGCATCCATTGATATTGCCCCATTATTACTTAATGGAACCATGGATTGTGATTGAAATGGGGTTTGTATCCTTATTGTGAATGGGACATGAATCCCATTAATCTCACTCACATCTTGAAAATAAAACACACCATAAATAGATAATTAAATGCCCATGTGTGAAGGGAAATGGCTAGATTTTTGTGTAAATGTTTTTTTTTGTGTGTGTTTGGGATCCAAGTAAGCAATGTCTTGTTGCCTAATGAAATCATCACTCATCATCCCTTTTCTTACATTGATTTTAACCCACCATATATATTATTTTATGCTTGTCATATATTTGTTGATAGTGTAGTTTAAATCCAATTGAATCCAAATGTTGTCCTTCAAGGCTTGTGACATTTGTGGGGCAAAAACATATGGCCACATATTGGAATCATGTTCATGTTTGCCATGCATAGGCTTTCCATTGGCTTGTGTATGTGGTGGATGATAAAATATTATTTTTGCCAACTCAAGTTGTGTATACATTTGCCTAATCAAGAATTGAGCTAAATAACCCTGTTTAATGGATCAATGGTGGTTTGGGGTTTCCAACATTGTCCTTTGGTCTATACCCCCATGCATACCAACTACAAAATGTGCAATTAATTCAGCACGTAGGGTTGGATAAGATATGAGATTTAAAAAACAATTATACAATAAGATTGAACAATAAAACATCATACCAAATATGGCCAAGGTGGTTTTGGATTCTTGACATTTTGACATTCGTTCCATTGGGGAATCTTCATGATTTTGTTCATTGTTTAGAAAATTTAAGACTCATGCATGTGGCATTTATGTGCATTCAACTTCAATTATATGTGTCGTTCCATGTTGAATATCTTTTGTCCACACCAAGTCCATGTTGTTGAAAGATGACCCCCTTGGGTTTTCGATTTCAATAGATAGAAATTTTGAAGCACGAACCATGTTTGAAACTAAATGTGAGTTGATTGTACAATAAAAGACAAAAGAATTGATGTCAATGTCCAAAATTTTATACTTGCAATACTTTCACTTACATGTTAATTGTCATATTCCATATTAATGCAAATGTACATGTTCTAAGCACTTGATTTGTTTCTCTCACATAAACCTTATACAATCACACACACAATACCCTAAATGTTAACTTTAGAAAATATATGATATGATTTATGGCCATAATTGAAAAATTGAAATTGTAATATTCGTAAGTCTATTTTAAATCCACATTATTTGTAACTAATTTCAATAAAATACTCACATGATAGTTAATTAATAAATCACACTATTTATGTAAAAGAAAATTGTAATACTTGCATGAAAATTTAAACATGCACATTATATGTGGGTGCAAAATGCAATACCCACATTATAACCTTAAATTCACACTATTTATGGAAAAGGAAAATCCAATACCTACATGACAATTTAAACATGCACATTATATGTGGGTGCAAAATGTAATACCCACATTATAACCTTAAATTCACACTATTTATGGAAAAGGAAAATCCAATACCTACATGACAATTTAAACATGCACATTATATGTGGGTGCAAAATGCAATACCCACATTATAACCTTAAATTCACACTATTTATGGAAAAGGAAAATTCAATACCTACATGACAATTTAAACATGCACATTATATGTGGGTGGAAAAATGCAAAACCCATATGTCAAAGATGGAACATTTTTAATGGAATTTGATGACCACATTAGATCCATCCAAGGAGATCAGTTTGCTTAAATTAGGAACAAAACAACAACAAAACATAAGAAAATGATTAAGAAGAGGTAAAATTTTAACCAAAAAATATGAATTTTTTGATAAAACATAAAAGTTAAATAAAAAAGTATAGAGGTTTTATTAATATGTAAAAATTTAATTAGATAATTAAAAAAGTTAGCTAGGATAATATAAAGGTTTTGCCAAAAGGTAAAGGTTTAACAAAAAAAAAAGGTTTTGTTGAAAGGTAGAAGCTTAGCCAATAATAGATAAAGGTTTTGCCAAGAGGGAGAAAATCTTTTAAGGTGTACCACGTAGGACAAAAAGGGTTTAATCCTCACTATAGTCCTTTTTTACTTTATGTTTTGATCCCCATAAAAAAGTTGCAAAAATTTTCAAAATGACTATATTTTAGACCATTACAATTTTAGATTCCATCACAATTGTCCATAAATGTGTCTTTACATGGTAAAAAAGGACTAGGTAAAAAAGAAAAAAAAAAGTGACACTATGACAATATTTTGGTATACCTTAAAAAATTTGGACCTAGGAATAAACATTTAACCAAGAACATATGGAGGTTTGGCCACTAAACAAAAAGGTTTTGTCACAAGGTAGAGGTTTAGCCAAGAGAAAAAAGGTTTTGTTTATAGGGTTTCAATTCCATGATCCTAGCTTGGAGCCATGACCAAAATCTTATACAATATTCTTGACTTTTGTTGAGCCTCCATCCCTCTATATTCCTTTTACTAAGCATAGAAATATGGATATCATAATAAAAAGTTTGCCTCATATGAAGTCTACTGGCTTGTCACTTTTGAATTTTGGTTAAACAAGAGCTTTGATTATATCAACACACTCAATTTTGTATTTGTTTCATCTAAAAAACTTTTATATTGAAAGTTAGGAGTTTGAATTCATTCATTAAAAGTCCCAAACCACTATGTATCATTTTTATGAAAATCTAAAACATGGCCCAAAAATTTCTCCAGTGGGAAATTCTTAAGGATGGAAGGAAATTCCTAAGGATTGAAGGCAGATCAATATAACAACCATTTTTTCATATCTCAAAATTAGACTAATTTTGCATTCATATATGTACTATTTTTTCCCAAAGAAGTCAAATTGTAAATACCAAGGTTTGCAACATTATTCTTCATTTCAAAAAGGGCTTTCCACCATTTCTTCTTTAAAGTTCAAATTTACTTTTTGCATAGCTGTTTTATCTTTTAGACATGGTCTTCAAGTTCATCAAGTTGCTTCCAAAAGGTTGAAAACCAAAGGATGAATATCATGAAAGGGATGAAATTGGACCATGCTTCAAGTATATTGTTGTTCACATGCTTTTAAATCCAACCATTACTATGATTACTATAGTAGTACTTTCTTTTTGTTGAGATGATGTAAGTCCATACCAAATTATGGTCACATGCAGTTGGATCCACAACGTGTTGATATAGTTCATTTGACAACACAATATATCTTTCTATACCAACCTTACATGTGAGGTTTAACATGCATATTTTGGGAAAACATTTAAAGAGCAAAGAACCCTATGGAAGGTGTGAAATGCACCAATGTGAAGCCTATTAAATGCTGATTGTGATTGCTAACATAATAATATTAACATTCAACATTTTTAGTATTCCAATAATGTGATGGCACTGAAAGGTTTCTTGACCTACATCAAGCACATGCATGCATGTAAAATTGATTAATAAAAAGTAAAGAACAAAGTCCAAGCAATAAGAGGCAATACATATACACCCTAGAGATAATCAATTTCAACTGAACTAAGAACCTACCAAAACTAACCGGTCGATACCACTTGAAACATACAAACTACAGACTATCTAAATAGAGATCAGTACCTAGGATATAGTCCAGATGGCAAGGACAAATCCCAATATGCACAATATTTTCGAACATCATGTAACTCATATTGCTTCTTGTTGCACAAAAAATAATGTAATGTGCAATGAGTACCTTACCCTAAGGTTAGTTTTGTCATCAAATAATCCTCAAAATAGGGAAATGAAATTTTGTGAGAATATGAAGTGGACATGTTGAAAATCATCATAATTATCATAGGCTATACTCTGAATAATTTCATTACTCATATCGCAATGTTATAATAGATGATGCAAAAAATAATAATTTCAAGATTATAAAGCAGATTCACTTTTGTGAAAAAAGAAAAATCCTTTTCTCAATGTGAAAATGGTAATATAATTAACATGTTGCACACACATGTTGTAATTTTTGTTGTGAAGTCCATAGTGATGTATACAAAATTATATCACATATGTAAATCACTTGTAACAATCTTAACGAATCATAAGTACACACACTTGATATTTTTTTGAAAGTTTGACAACATGTCATGCACCCAATAATAATTGCTTAAACTCAAATTTGTAAGCATGCGATGTTTTTATTTAAAAAGCTATTTCAATTCACTTTTATGCATATTATGAATGCCCTAATAATGGCCTTGGTTTGGTTTTAGAGCATAATGAACTTGATTTGCAACATGATTGCTGAAAATAAAAATTTATGGGTGATGCAAAAGCAACATATGGATCCCACAAAAAGCACATCCTTAGCACATTTTTAGGACATTAACATCTTGGCCCAAGGTTGATGGATTGAATTTTTTGTTTCTTTTTGAATTGATGGTTGTTTGAAGTTTGAGAGAGCGTAATGTGATCTGTAAATCAGATTGCCTCTGATTTCTAAAAAACAATTCATATCCTACCTGGAGCTCCCTCTTTGCACTTTTCCCTTCATCTGAGCCCCGTTTTTATTTTGGGGGGTCTTTTGTTTACTTGATGGCTGTTTGAAACTCGCCTTTTGAAATTCATATGGGCTCTTCTCAGTTTTGAAGGACTCCTTTAACCTTCTAAGGGCCATTACCTGTTTTTACACAAAGGAAATAGGGAGTGAAGGGAAGAAGAAAGGCCGACATAACAAAACAGACTAAGGTCATCAGAAAAAGAAAAACTACTAGATGTTCAGATGGAACCCTTTGGAAGTGTCTACTTACCTCTATAAATTGGTCAAGTAAAACTCTGTGTGTTTAAAAAATAAATTCATAACTTGTTTATGCCAACTTTCAAGAATATGAGACAATTTTTCAAGGATTTTTTTGTGCAATTATCTATAAGTTATGGATGGTTACACAATTACTAGTGTTGGATGTTGAGGACTTCTCACAAATAGGGTCAGTTTTCAAACTGGTTATCAAGTCCATTCTTTTGATGAGTATTGCTGTTTCTAGTTTATGTGAAAATCAGCTTCCCAAGAATTGTCCAATGTATCATGGCTCCAATTCTGATATGAGGGATGGTTATGGAGTGAACCATGAGGTCTAGTTTACAAATTTCGGAGTCATGACTAGTTACATGATTGCTAGTGTAGGGCAGTTCTCACAGATATGGTCAATTCTCAGGCTTGTTATCAGGTCTGTACTTTCAATGTACATATGTGGTTCTTGTTCATGTGAAAACTAGTTCCTTGAAAATTGCATAGGGTATAATATGGCCCTAATCCTGATAACCAAGATGATTATGGGCTGGGCCACTGAGTTTGATTTTCACCTTACTAGAGAATAAAAAAATTTGTATGTTGAGAAAATAGACATAGTGGTTATAAAGTGGAAAATCAAACCCAAGACCTTCTCGAGATAAAGAGTCCATTTATCATTAGGTTGCACCTTTATTTGTGTAAAATACAACATGATAATTTTATTTTAAAAATTAATATGCCACTTTAAAAACATTGGCACATGTGTGATTTTAAAATTAAAAAAATCATAAATCTCTTCTTGCCAATAGCCACGGCACCCTTTCACAACATCCTCCACATGGGACTTTTTTGTTTCTGAATTTCCTTTTTCACCCCTGCCCTCCCTCCATCCCCACCTATCCATGGTGGTGAAAATAGTGTTTAATCAGGCGGGTATCACAAATACCCTTCAATATCACCTGGGTATCACTTGGGCATCTTAGTCTGGTTCTCTCAGGGCATCACAATGAATGATACCCTGATTGAAAACTGAACTACCAGTTCTCACTTGTATAAGAACTGAATCTGAGAATCGGTTTTCATTTATAAAAAAATCTGAGAACCGGGCACGGTCTGACCACTTACCCGACTCAGGGTCTCAGGGTTTAACTGCCATAAAAAATTAGTACGAGCAAGTAATGAGAAAAAAGTTGTGAGCATTGAATTTAATTATGTCTTTATGCAGAATGGAACAATGTTTTACTTATTGGATCTCATTGATCATTCATGGACCGTGAGTTTAAACTTTGAAAAGACGGTGTTAAGTCAGCCTAATTTAATTAGGGCTAAAAAAAAGACATTTTCATCACCAAACCACCACAAAATTTGCTTGTCAAATTTAATCTGCATTGGAACATGAGAGATCCAAAGGAGGAATAATATTTGCTGGTAGGTACTTATCAATGGTAAGCCAGGTTAGATGGTAATGATATTTGGACAATTTATTTTAAATGATAATTTATTTTAAAATTTTTCAAAAACCTTGAACTAGTGGTCCTTTGATTTTGAAGTTTTTCAAAAGTCACAGCTGTTGTTTAAAAAAAAAATTTAAATAAAATTATATAATCTAAATATTCATTTTCATTTTATTTTTAGTTTTAAAAAAAAAAACTTGGTTTGTGAGAATTGACAAAAGATAACCAGCAGTTTTCAAATTTTCGAAAATTGACACTGTGAGCACCTATTTAAATTTTTGAAAAATGTTTTTGAGGAGAACTAAACCCTTTTGTAAATTACTTTGTGAAAATCGAACCTGATGGGTATTATAAAATTGTGATACCCACCCAACACCAGTGAAAACCACTGCCATTTCAGGCCCTTGGTTTCACTGTCCTTTCCACCTCCCATATGGTTGAAAATTAAAATTATTAAAAAAAGGTCCCATGGGTATTATGGAAGGGTG
>Ga0116228_10002936_pt1 | contig 14891 bp, 10 predicted proteins | sample S1TSphfallax_2_FD_89694 | JGI IMG/M metagenome (GOLD analysis project Ga0116228, IMG submission 89694) | Host-associated microbial communities from peat moss isolated from Minnesota, USA - S1T2_Fc - Sphagnum fallax MG | ecosystem: Host-associated > Plants > Peat moss > Unclassified | place...
AACCAAATGTTAAGGGGCACTAGGTGAAAGGCTATGTAGACCTTTGAAGTTCTAGGGCTAAAAGTGCCAAGAGAGCATGACTACATGCCCTCTGAGAGCTTATTTGTTCATTCACCAACCTATTTACCCTAATCTTAAATCATTGTGTACACAGATTGGCTTAAAAAGAAATCCACAATAGGGTAGGTAGGTTAATTATTGAACACTTCAAAAGTCAAAAGGTGATCAAATCCTCACACATTCCTATGCTTCTGAAGTTCAAAGAACATTTGTAACCTTTCACCTAGTGCTTTCAAGATTGCAAAAATGCAAATGCTCAACACATTCCTATGCTTCTGAGGCCCAAAGAACATTTGTAACCCTTCATTTAGTGCTATGAAAGTTGCAAAAATTATTCAATTCGATAAAAGAATGAGAAGAAAATATGGGATGTTTGGTGCAAGGGGGTTCATTGTTCGATGATGGGTGAATTATAACATATTAAGATTTGTAACCTAAAATCACGATTGATTGATTGTTGCATCTTTGCCTTTCGAATATAAAGAAGTTTTATTATAATGCTCTTTTACTTCAAAGGTAGGCTTCAAAGAACATTTGTAACTCTCTTGTTTGCACATTGAAAGACACAAAAATCTCTCAATTTTGGTTAAGGAATGTTGCGGAAGAGATTGGATAGTGTTCTTGTGTTCTCTCTGAGTTGCTTCTTTACTTCTAAGGCTCAAAGAACATTTGTAAGCCTCTAGTTTGCACATTGGAAGACACAAAAATTGCTCAATTTTGGTTAAGGAATGAGGAAAAGATTGGAAAGTGTTTGATTACAGGTGCATGTTTTGGTGACGTGTGGTTGGTTCTACCCTAATAAAAAATGGTTAAGAAAAAAAAGGTTGGTTGTCATCGAAGTTGTGTTCTGGCTTTTGTTTTCTGAGGAGGAGGGAGGTAGCATTTTTACACAAAGTTGTCAAGTCTTGGTTTGAAATGGGAACAATAAACAAAATTGCAACAACATCTCTAGCTACTTGTCATGCTCAAATGCTTTCCAAAACAAGCAAACAAAGGAACAACTTCAAAACAAAATTCCAACAATCGCCCATAAAATTGATTCACAAATACAAGATTTGGCAAAATTTTACAAACCTAGAAACTCAAGAAACAAACCAGATCCACAAATGTACAAAGCAAAAAAAAGAACATTGCTGGATTGCAGCACCGCACAAAACTCGCAACAAAACTAATAATTTACCATCAAGTTTTGTTCAGCTGGATAGCTCCCAGACTCTAGCATAACCAATTGTACACAGTGCCAAGAAGATTTTGCAACAATTTGCACAAGTTTTGGTTGAGATTTGTGTTCCCAAGAAGAAGAAGAAGAATAGGAGGAGGAGGAGGAGGAGGAGAACTTGAAGCTTGGTAATGGCGTTTGTGCTTACGGATTTAGGCGAAGATGTCCAATCTTGATTCGAAAGCGCAATCGCAAATGGTGACGATGGAGGATTCAGATGATGATGCTGTCCTCGTCGTCGGGATTGCAAACGTGGGAAGCTCATCCCATGTGTTTGTGGCGAGATCATATGTCACCATCTCGCAAGGATAAGAAGAAGAATGAGAAGACGCCACCTCTAGGGCAGAGTGATCATCGTGCAAGTCTGCGATGAAGACAATGCTGCCGCTATGGCTGATGAATCTCATGCGAAATAAGTAATCCGGTGTGCTCTCCAGAAGCTTGTCCCAGAGGTACTGCGGCATTTCTGCAATCGGTTTCCAATTCACGCGTGCTTGCTGTTGTAGCTGTTGCTGTTGCTGCTGCTCCTGTTGTGGTTGCTGATCCGTTTCCAGTTGCCAAATGCGCGGCGGGATGTCTTCTTCTGCAAAATTGTTGGCTTCTGTGTTCACCATGAGACCTGCGCAGAAGATGTGGTTCTGGAACTCCGTCATGGTGAACCATCGCAACTGCATTGTGAATTCCTCGCATGAAGAGGACGCTGGACGCTTGAGACGATGCAAAATGGTAGAGGAGACGACTCGAGAAGACGAAGAATTTACGACCAAGACTTCTTCATGCTGCTCTTCATCAGGCTGCTGCTCTTGCTGCAAGTTGTATGCAAGAAGTCCACACCATTTGTTGCTGCCGAAGTAGAGGCTGTCTTTGTGCCATAGCCGCTCTTGTCTTGGCCGTAAGAGTACGGATTGATCTGAATTGAGATGCTGCTGCACGAGTCGCCATTGCTGCTGGTTCACTGACGGATTGTACACATACGTGTTGAGCAGACAAGAAGTCGGCGGATTGTTTCCTCTGACGATCACGTCGTAGGTTTTGGTGTGCTTGTCCACGGCGATGGCGGCTGAAAACAGTCTGAGCGCAGGACATGTCGGAAGCTCCTTGTAGGATTTGTTGAGAGGATTGCACACGAACAATTTTCCGGCTACCGATGCTTCGTCAGCAACAGCAGCGGCAGCCGCCTCTACGAGAAGGAGACCAGCGCCGCCTGCTCTCACATGTTTCGGAGAAGAAGAATCGACGGGAAGGAAGTCGAGACAAAGCTTGATCCATGCCTTTGTGCTCGGATTGTATGCAACAAACCTGAATTCGCTCGTGTCGCCTGGAGCTTGGTACCGAAGAATCGGTAAGGAGGGATCGGTCTGATCCGGATCGCACGACGCCAGGAACTGAGGCGACGAGAGCTCCGCGTTCCATTGCTTGCACACTAGACGCATTCGCAATTGCTGTACCACTGGCAGTTTCGCTAGAATGGCGAACACCACGGCTTGCGGCAATTGTTTGCAGCGCGGCTTAGAACACATGAGTGCAGCAATTCTGGTTTACCTTGAGCCGCGGCGATTATCGACTACCTATGTCTCCCAGCCTAACACACCACAAGAACAACAAGCTCTTGATGCAAACCAGAATCCTAGTAATACACACATGATCTGCAGCACTCGGCTTCACGCACAAGCCAATTTTCCTCACTGAATGAAACAAGGCAAAAACACATCAAATCCTTCAGAAGCAGATAGATGCATGTTCAAGCTAGCTCTAAAACATGATCCTAATTTCTCAAATAGCCACATTCTTCTTCTTCTTCTTCTTCTTCTTCTTCTTGTCGTTCCAACCTCCAGTCACCAACCAGACAGGACATTTCAAAGCAAGCAAGTGAATTGTGCGAAAAAAGAAACACTTGTGAGGAGAGAGGCAAGAGAAAAAAAAAAAGGTTTTGTAGCAATAATTATTAGGCAGCAGTGAAGGAGGAGGAGGAAGAGGAGGAGGTAGCCCCTGTTTTATTTGTGGCGTTCCCTGCTTGGCTGGCTACCTACTTCCGATGATGACCGACTGATGTGGTGGAGCTTTTCCCAGAATTGACACTTCAAGTCCTTGATTCTTCCAACAAACAACAGTACGACAAACCTTTTTACAATTCTAGTGGACAGAGACCAAATGGCTGCTGTCAAGGGCGAGAGAGAGAGAGAGAGAGAGAGAGGGGGACCGACAAAGAGAGGAGAAAGAAGAGACACAGACAGAAGACGAGAGAGAGAGAGAGAGAGAGAGAGAGGGAGACGGGGGGGGGGAGAGAAGGGAACAAATACGTATAAAGTACGTATAAGCAAGTATGTATAAAAGTATCTACAAGTGAATATGTAAAAATACTAATTACCTAACAATACATGAAAATGTACATAGAAAAATACACATACATGTATACATATACTCTCTACAATAAGTAGGGCCTATACTGTATATGAGAATTTCACTACAGTAGAAATACCTAATAGATAGTAGCCTACCTACAAAGGTACCTACTAATGCACAAATTAGTTTTTTGTTTTAAAAAAAAATGGAAATTGGAAATTGGAAATTAAAATTAAAATTATTTTACATTAAGGCTGATGATGGGCATGGATGTCAATAATTTTAGAATATATATTATTGTTAATGCAATTAGGGAATGGGGTATATATATTCATATTTTTGTAAAATGGTGGACTAAAGAAATGCAACATAGTTTATAACACATTTATTTATTTATTTGTGAGCGAGTTCAATCCCATGACCTCTTTGTTATGAGCAAGAGTCTTATCTTGACCTATACTACCCTCATAATACTCCTCGATTTGATTTTTAACATAAAAATTTTAAAACAACATATATTGTATGAATTGGAGCTTTTTTTTTTCTTTTTTTGGTTTACTATGTTCCCAATTGTTGTTTTTTTTGGGTAAAACAATCATTGGGAACACAATGAACCAAAAAGGTTATTTGGGGACCTAATTGAATGAGAACCCTTTAGCCTAGTTAAGTCTAGCCATTTAAACAAAATAAAAATCCTACATGTCTTTAGGCACGGTAAAGCTCATAGCCTTGGGGTTTAACTATCGCATAAAAACTTTGAAATACAATTTCCTAGTGTATTTTGAGGCCATGTTTTAAATTGTAATTTCCCACCTTGAAGCATGTTTTTGGCTTTAAAAAGAAGAAGAAATTTTCTAGCAATAACTTGACATGGGGGTAACATCCTTGAACAAAGGCATCATCGAAATTGGGCCAACATTCAACTATTGCATTGCTTGGGCTATCCTTTTCATAATGCCCCCACCCATCTTCGGGTGTTACCTTTACACACTTAATAATATGTCCATCTTAATGCCAATGTATGTCACAAAAAAAAGCTAGTCTCGCTTTTTATATATTCCATAACAAGCCCCGAGGAGAACATTCCATTGTCGAAACCATCATCCTCATTAAACATGAACAAAATTTGACAAGTTTTTAAGAAAGGGAAAGAGCAACATGTTTACCTATCCATCAACCTTCAGATATTTGGACTTGAAATGAAGTAGATCTTTTAGGAATAGCATGGCATCAATGGGCATCCACGATGTTAGTATGATTCTATGCCTTCATAAATATTGATAATTTCTCAATATTTACTTGAAATCAAATTGAAAGATGACTTTATCATGAGTTATGATTTTAGTCAACCTCAGAAGATAACCATGTAAGACCAATGTTGCAGGAAAATAACCTTTATTGCCATTTTTGAATGTAGGTTGCACATCATTGTAAAAATGGACTTGGCTCCGACATTTTTTTTTTAGTGCAAATTTTCATCAAAAAGCTTAGGGAAATTAGTGCATGTGAAAAGGAAAAAAGGTTAGAAAAATGGATGGCATCGCCAAAAACAATTGAGTTGTCAATGGATGACACAAGCACCCCTCCATCGTTAGCCAATAAAGAGGAGTCAACTCCATCATACATGTGTGAAGATGGAGGAGCCAAACTTTTTTCTCTCGTCTTTCACAATTGCCTTTGCTTTTACACTTTCTAAATTTTCTTCATCGCTTGCATTTAAAGTTTTAAAACCCTTATCATCATTTGCTTTTATATTTTTAAAATCCTCTTTGTTAGATTTCTTTAATAGTTTGTTGTAAAATTCACCATTAAAAAATCCTTTACTTGATTTAAAGATTAATAAGGAAAAATTTCATGAGCTTTTAGAACTTGAAGTTGTAGGGTTTTAGGTATATTATTGTTAATGATTCATAAATGAGAAATTTCTTATAGGATTTGCATTTGATTATTGGCACCCCAAAGTATTTTTAGGCTTCAATTCTAATGGCCAACCTCTAAGCCTCCACATATTTTCAAAAGGAGTCGATTGTTCAAACTTGAAAACTTTGAAATTGCACGATTCTTTATCATTATTTTGTGTTCATTGTTGAAATGTGATCAAAGACCTTAAACCTTAAATTACAACCTACTTATAGATGAAATAAACATTTTTCATTTTTTTTATGTTTTTATTTTTCACATTTTTTTGAATTTTGAATTTCATTATTGAAGTTTTTTAAATTCTTCAGACTTGGCATCTATTGGTTTGTCTTGTTGGCATCATTGTGTGTTTTTGTTTTTTGTTTAGCCTAAGTGCATTGTCATATGTTTTTGTTCCTTGTTTGGCTTTTAATGCATCGTCATGTGTTTTTGTTTCTTACTTAACCTTTAATGTTATGACGCTAACCTTGGGCTCACGACCGAAACAAAGGTTTACAAAAGTGCAAGCCGAAAATGAAACTAAAATGACATTTCATGCTCCCAGGACTATAGGAAGGTGTGAGGCAATGAACTCACACATTCCCAAGTGGGCTCCCACTTTGAAAATTGGAATCCCGATGGACTTCCAACTTTTCATAAAACAATTACAGGGGTCAAAACTCATTAGATTGAAAAGTTCATTGTGTCATTGGAAAGCTCTTGAAACTTAGATGTCTAAAATGAACTTGCACATCCCATTTGAGTACTTAAAACATAAGTTATGGCCAAAAGAAAAGTTGGGAGTCAAAGTGCTAATTTGACTCCTAACCACTAAAAGTTGAGAATTGCCCTGATTTACTTGTGTGAAGGTGGCGTGCCACATATCATTGAAAAACAATGAATGAGAGTTACAACTTTGTTTTGGACCTCACCTCAATCGAAGGTCTACACAAAAAGTTATGGGCCTCCAAAGTCGTGGGAGTCCCAATTTGGGGGTCCTAGGACAAAATAACATTCGGGTGTAGGCCCTATGGCCAAACACAAAGAATACTATAAGGGGGAAGCCACCAACTTCCCCCAAGTCCAAGTTATTGTGAGTCTTATAATTCCATGTATGCTTATGGTTTGTCCATGCACCAAAAGTGTTCTAACCACATATTAACCAACTTATTGTTTGATTTGTGCATGTTTGTGTGAATAATTGACTTGCTTGTCATTCGTCTTAGGCCCCATCTCGGAGCTCTAACACGCCCTTTTACCCTTGAAGTGTTACGAGCTAAGGAGCGTAACCCAATTCTTTCTTCTTCATTGTTTCCACTTTTGCACTCACATTTGAGTTTTTCAAAGAGTGTGAGGTGCGTCACTTAGTGAATCATTGTGTGTTTCTATTCTTTGTTTGGATTTAGTGCATTACCATGTGTTTCTATACCTTAGTTTGCTCTCATCCTTCATGTTTAAGTTGCCATTACAGTTATAACACCCTAAGAACTTCAAATACAAATACTTGTTTGGTGATAAAATCCCAAAAGCAGATGGTGCTTTTAGTAGCCATTTTGTAAATCATGATGATGTTTCTTTCTATTCCTTTTGTTCTGGAACCTCACAATGAGCTTGTGGACCAAGTATTAACATATAAAAAAAATTGTATTGACCAAAAAGAATGTGTATAAGAACAAAATATTTTTTTGTCCATTGTTGTTTGTTCATTGGATTTGAGATTGTAGAATTAAACCTTTGTTTTGTTTGGTTACATAGGTTGCAATCGAAATGTTGGTTGTTGTTATTTTCTCTTGACACAATGCCACCACTACCCCCACCTATTTACAAGTTCAAATATTTCTTTTCTTCCAAAAACCTTGTTGTGGGTGGTCATCTTGTCATTCCTGGTTGTGGTGTAGCTTTTTCATTTCATGGTCATATTCCATCTTCTCCTCCCTTGTTTTCTTAATTGTGTTTTTAATCTTTCAAATTTAAATGAAAGTGAATATGTTATGTCCTTGAGTGAGTCTTCCCACACCTTTAAAGAAAATTAACACATCCCATCAAGGTAGGAATCAAAAAACAATATTATGATGTCAATAAAAAATTCCAAGACAAATGGCCAACAAAATTCCCATGTGTTGAATTGTTTATAAGGGAAGATAGGAACTTACACATTGTTAGAAGTGTAAGATTTGTATCTAAGGTAAAAGGAAAGGACAAGTTACTTACTTTTAAATGTGACTTTCTTTGTAAGCATGCATGTCAAAAGAAAATTAAAGTTCAAGGATATGGGGTTTGATGTGAAAAAAAGACTTGTATCATTCGAAAGTGTGTAAAAAATGACAAAAAACATTGTAGTGATTATTCAGGTTGGACCATGGCAAAATTCATGCACCAAGTAGTGATAAAGGTAATTAAAGTAGTAATTTAATCTACATGTTACATTACTTTTAGTTACACAATGAAAGTTTTACAATTAACAACTAATTGTGATTGTTTGTCCATTGTTATGTGGTGGAAAATTTGGTAAAGATTCCCATTTTCATATCTTTGGATTGGGTGGTTGCCAATCAAGGAATGATAATTGAATTAAGGTGATTATGGAGGCATTACTGATAGGTGGTGGTTTGCCATGAAACGAAATTGCCCAAAAATTCATTTATTTTGGGGTAGATGGTGTTAATGTTTTTTGAAGCACAAGGATTAGTTGTCACGAATGCCAATGCTATGGAGTTCATTCATTTGAATGTTCATCCATGACTTGTAATAAACTTATACCTAACTTTTAATTTACCTAACCTATTGCAACCCTAGCCTTGGGCTCGCGATCAAAGCAAAGGCTTGCCAAGGAAGGGCCAAGAAGGAAGCCCGGGAGTCACATCTCATGCTCCTAAGAATCTAAGAACCTTCACACTCCTAAGTGAGCTCCCATTTTGGGAATTAAAGTCCTGATGGATTCCCGAATCTTCAGAGAGCGATTGTAGGGGTCAAAACCCATTGCATTGAAGAGTTATTTACATCATAGAAAGTTCTTGGAAAAAATAAATGTTTAAAATGGGCTTGCATGACCCATTTGGGTTCTTGAAACATAAGTTATGGCCAAAAGAAAGGTCAGGAGTCAAATTGGCAATTTGACTATTGACCACTAAAAGTCAAAAATCGCCTCGATGTCCTTATGTTCAGGTGGCATGCAACATACTATTGAAAAGCCCTCGACGAAGGCTATAACTTTTCTTTAGACCTCATTTCAATTGAAAGGCTACAAATTTTTCAAACCTCATCTCAATCGGAGGGCTACAACTTTTTTTCAAACCTCATTTCAATTGGAGGTTTGCACACAAAGCTATGGGCCCCCAAAGTCGCGGGAGTCCCAACTTTGGGAATTTCAAGTTTTCCACTTGGGAGTCCCAGGACATAATAACATTTGGATGCTAGGCCCATGGCCAGGCGCAAAAATATACTATGAAGGGGAAGGTGGTGGCTTCCTCCAAGTCTGGGCCATGGTGAATTTTGTTAGTCCATGTTTACTCATGGCTCATTAATGCACCAAAGTGTTGCAACTACACACTAACCAACTTGTTGTTTGGTTTGTGTAGGTCTTTGTGAATAATTTAATTGCTTGTCAATCTTCTTAGTCCCATCTTGGAGTTCCAACACACCCCTTTACCCCCGAAATGTTGCGAACTAAGAAACGTGCCCAATTCCTTCTCCTTCTAATGTCTTCACCTTTTGACTCATAGTTGAGTCCATCAAGGAGCTTGGGGTGTGTCACACATGACTTGTAATAAACTTGTACGTAACTTTTAGTTTATATCCAATTCAATTTTAATTATTTTCCAATTAAGTTTTAATTCACTTCCACTTGATTCATAGTTCATTTCTAGTTGATTTTAAATTAAGTTGTAGGTCAGTTGTAATTAATTTTCAGTTCACTTCTAGTTAACTTGTAGTTCACTTTCAATTCACTTCGAATTACCTTTTACTTCATTTACAATTCAGTTCTAATTTTAAAAAAATTCACTCATAGTTAATTTTTAGTTCACTTTTAGTTAAGTTTAAATTCATTTTTAGTTTAGTTTAGTTTTAGTTCACTTTTAATTCACACATGGGTGAACATGGGCCACATGTAAATTGAAAATTTCTTGAAAACTTCCTTGAGTTAGGTGCTTAAGGGGCATAAATAAAAGTAAAATTCTTCATTAGCTTTAATCTATTCAACACCAATTTTGGGTACATTTTCTTATCATAACCTTGTTATGTTTTCATTTTTTCTTTGTAATAAAATCTTGTTTGATTTTTGTTTACATTTATCATGTTCTTGTTCTTGTTTTTCTTATTTCATGATTTGAATTTGGAACTAGGTATGCCTTTATTTTTGTTTTGGTTAAAAAATCATGTAATCTTGGTTACGTTTGTGTTCATGACACTAGTGTTACAAAACAAGTCCATGACAACTATGCATTAAATTATTTAGGGATCCATTCTATGGCCTAATGTACCAATTTGGGAATGCAGATTTTATTAAGTTTGCTTAAGTTGGTCTTCTATCTTTAAAATGTGTTACAAACCTTACACACATACTTTGCATATTCGCCAAAACGCATTTAGAATTTACAAAATTCACTAAGATCTTAGAAACAAAAGGTAACAAAAAATTTCAAAATGTGAAAATGAAGTGGATCTTAATGTTGAGCCTTATTAAAATACGCAAAATTATTCATGAAAATAGTGTTAAACAACTTTATAAACCAAGAAACAAAGATGAACTATGAACATCTATGTGACATTTAAATTTTGTTGGGATTTACTTATATTTTACTTTTGCTAAAATCTATGCATGTTTTCATTAAATTTTCATAAATAAAGGATTTGTTTGTGTGTGAACTCATGGCTATTATTAAGGTTTGCCAAGGTGATTTATACAACATGTATAGTCATGGATAGTTTTCCAAGTTTATTATGAACCCTTTTTGGGCCTTTAAATCATTACTTGAATGCAAACATCAAAACATTTGAATGAAATGGATATTAATTATGGAATTTAACATTTGGCCTTTGAAGTACATGGCCAACATATATGGGTAGTGCATCAAGATTTGAAAATGTGATGCCTACCTTTGTCATTGAAGATGTATTTGTTGTTGTGGAATCATTAATGCAAAAAAAATGCAAAGGAAAATCTTTAGAATTATCCCTTTTGCATTATTTTATTTTTGTAATTTCATGTGTTTTTAAAGCATGGGCTGTAACAATTTTGATTCAAAAGTTGTAATAAGGTTTCCACCATTTTAGCTTTTCAATTCATGTTTTTGTTTGTAATTAATTCAATGGTTTTGTGGGTGATTTTGCAAGGTTTACAAAAACTTTGATTCAAAAACTAGAAACAAGGCTTCTAACCCATGGTGTCATGGATGCACTTCGAATACCCCAATATTGGCTACAACCAAATTGTGAAATGTCTTTCCAAAACACTTATAGGTGATTAAAATAACATAATTTTGTTTGGCAAAACCTAGTTGGTGGATGGGGTGGAAACCTTTATTTTTAAAGTCTTGAATATTAGTGACCTTGATAACCAACATGGCATACATGTTCAAGTTGATAATGAAGTCAAATGCAGTATCATGCATGGCACCACCTTTTGACATGAGTCCTTTGATCAACATGTGGTGTTTGGTGATAACATTTCAAATACATGTTTGTAATTTCCCTAAGTATGTGAAATTGATTGAATTGGCCATGGTTGTTGCAACCTTAAATTTTGGGCTCACGACCAAAATAAGAGCTTGCATAAATGTGGGTCAAAAGTGAAGCCCGGGAGTCACATTTCATGCTCTTGAGAGTGTAGAAGAGTGTGAGGGAATGAACCCACACACTCCCAAGCAAACACTCCTTTGGGAATTGGAGTCCTAATGGATTTCTAAATTTTTAAAAAGTCACTTTAGGGGTCAAAACTCATTGGATTGACAAATTTCCTTATATCATTGGAAAATTTTAAACCTTAGATGTCTAAAATGTTCTTGCATGACCATTTGGGTATTTAAAACACAAGTTATGACCAAAAGAAAGGTTGGGAGTCAAACTACCAATTTGATTTTTAATCACTAAAAGTCGGGAATCACCTTGATTTACTTGCATGTAGGTGGAACATACCGTTGGAAAACTCTTGATGAAGGTTATAACTTTTCTTTAAACCTCACCTCAATTGGAGATCTACACAAAGACTTATGGGCCTTCAAAGTTATAAAAGTTTCAATTTCAAGAATTTCAAGACACTGAACTTGAGAGTCCTGGGACAAAATGACATTTGGGTGCAAGCCCCATGGCCAAACAAAATACTATAAGGGGGAAGGTGGTGGTTTCACCCAAGTTTGGGCCAGATGAATTTTGTGAGTCCGTGTAGGCCCGTGGTTCATCCATGCACCAAAAGTGTTCCAATTACATAGTAACTAATTTGTTGTTTGGTTTTTGTAAGTCCGTGTGAATAATTGACCCTTTGTCATTCGTTCTAGTCCTCATCCTAAAGTTCAAGCATGCCCTTCTACCCCTGAAATGCTACAAGTTAGAGAACATACCTCAACTCCTTTTCCTTCCATTGTTTTCACATTTGGATTCGCAATTGAGTTTATCAAAGAGTTTGGGAGTGCATCAATGGTGTATTTAGCATGTAGTTTGGAAGACAAAAAATCAATTTTTACTTTGATTTTTTTGAAATCAAAACTTTGCAACAAGCTCATTATCCATTTGCATTTGTTATGCACATGTTCGCACAAAAATTCTACATTTTATGAAATTCCCCATATGCAAAATGCATTAAGTAATGGAAAGAATCACAACACCAATATTATTATGATGGTTGGGCAATATGATTTGTGTAATTGTTGGGTTAATTTATGCAAATGCATTTTTTTTGCATTTATTGTTGTTAAATTCAATGGTTGTTTTTACAAGCCAAACAACTTCCTTTCCATGATGTTAGCACATTTTGCCCAAAGTTCAATTTGTTTTTGCATGTTGCTTGAAGTTATAAATGTATGTTAACTAAGTTAATTTTGTAGGTAATTTAAATGTTAAAATGGCCAATTTAAAAAATTCAATTCCCCCATAAATATTTGTGTTTATGGGTTTAGGGTAATATGTTGTTTGTTATTTTTGTTTAAGTTCACTTTCAAGTTGTATGCACTCTATTTGAGGATAATATTATTAATTATTACATTTAAATTTAATTTAAATATTTATTGGTTTCATATTAATGAATGATTCTACAATATTTTTACCATTTCAACATAATTTTTTTTTTTTTGTTTTGTCGAACTTTTGAAATTGTATTTATTATTTGTGTAGAAATCTTAATAAAATCAAAAGTTCAACTGTCAAGTTTGGAAACCTTTCATAACACTGACTTAAAACTAAAGCAATCTAAACACATTAGACTCTTCCATAACATTGACAAAACCTTGTTTATTATTTTCTATAACCATTGCCTGCCAAAAATCTCAAAATTACAAAACCAAATGTTGAACTTAAATAATCAAATTTAATTAATTATTCGACAATTTGTTGCCGAAATGGTCAAGGTACTATGGTAATATGAAATAATTTACATTGAGAAAGCATATAAATGTCACATGTGGGCTAATCACTACCAATGAATAATAAGTAATCACCAGCTTATCACTATGAAAATCAATCAAAAGCAATCATTTTATTATTATTTTTAAAAAATCACATGTAATATTGTGCACAATTTTACAAGTAATGGAGTCTCTATTCACACCCATGTGATGTTGACTTCATTTAAAAATTAGAGTACAATGACTTGTCCTGAAACCTGAAGTTATTCTTGTACCATTCCATTAAGATCTCAATTGAACTATTGAAAGATCTAGCATCATGTAATGAGTCTTAATAATGAAAAGTGAGTACCTAATTGAACAAGGGGAACAAGGAGCTCATGGTGTAATGGCTCTAGCCTTTATGCCAAATTTAAATTTCAAACAAAAAAAACTTCCATTACTAGATTTAGAACAACTCATGTCAAATGCATGCACTTTTATGGAGCAAGCCCATCCATCATACCCTGACCTTCTTGTCAAATTCAGCAAAAATTAGTTAAAATTTTGGGATGAAAAGAGTTCTTCAAATTTTCATGAAAACTTTGACAAATTATATAATTTTTTTTAATACATATAGATGGCACAGTACAAAAGAGGAGTGCAGTTCACTAGACATATATTGGTGTAGCATGAATATTTAAAAGTTTCAAATTGGAGCAATGAAAATGTGAAAATTAGTTCAGAGAAGGAGGAAACGAACTTTGTAATTAAAAAGCGATGAAAACAAAATCTAGTCCAAATTTAGGATTATAGCTCCACTTTTTAATAATAAACTCAAAACATATTTTATGAAATAGCTATAAGGATGAAAAAATAATGGGGAAAAGATATCTATACACACACACACACACACCATTCAAATCAAAATATTTTGAACACCCTATGTGTCAAAAAAAAAACCCATAAAAAACATTGGAAACATTCTTTACCTCATTAATAATATTACAAAATTCCGTGTTGTTGTTTGTTGGCCTTTCCTACCAAGGCAAGGAGATTGTGTTTAGATTCATTACAGAGTATAGTAGCTCAAGGGATTTTGGTCCCTAGGTAATAATAGGTCTATTTTTATATGAGGATTTTGGCTTGTGTTGAAACTTGAGATTAGTTAGAGAGTTGTAATATCTTGAAGGATTTTGGTTTCTTTTAGAGGATTGTTATGAAGATTAATATATTTTTGCATGGTGAAATATTTGAGTTTCCATAAATTTTCTTCTTTTGCCTTAAGATGCTTGTAATGTAAATGGCAAGGCCATAGTGTGACACACCCCTTGTTGGTGTGCAAAACTTATTATGCTCACCAAAGTGATGGAGATCAACTCTTCCTTGCATCACCCATTTGCAAGTTGTTGTCTAGTTTCTTGACATTCCATGAAAGCTCAATGCAATGCAATGGAATGCAAGGCTATGAATAAAACAGAAAACCCAGTCCATGTTTTCGCTTTCTTGAGGAAGAAGGATCCTGATCTGTGCTTTACATGCAGCAAGAAATCCAGACCAGGAAAGAGTGATCACAAAATGGGTTAGCAATTGGCACCTGTGTAGAGAGAGACAGGAGCTGGGGAAAATCCAGCACCACCACCATGACCATCCGCCAGCAACTGCAGTGAAGAGCTTGAACAGGCACAGATTTCACTGCAGTTTTTGTTGGAGGCCCCACTCCCATGACGCCTTCTATATTTGGTAATGGGTGCATGTCCTCTTCAGTCTCTGAGAGTGAGAGAGAGATTGAGAGAAATGGGTCATTGGGTAGTCGACAATTCGTTCATGTGATT
>Ga0116228_10002938_pt1 | contig 14885 bp, 11 predicted proteins | sample S1TSphfallax_2_FD_89694 | JGI IMG/M metagenome (GOLD analysis project Ga0116228, IMG submission 89694) | Host-associated microbial communities from peat moss isolated from Minnesota, USA - S1T2_Fc - Sphagnum fallax MG | ecosystem: Host-associated > Plants > Peat moss > Unclassified | place...
AGTCATGTGCTTTGAAATTACTGTTGGACCATGTGAATTTGCAGCTTGAGTCACATACTGGTGGTATGATCCTTTTATCTTCAACACTTTGGACACTTACTGTTTACCTCAGGTGTTGCTGACACAAGCAAATCCTTTGGCAGAAGTCTCACAGCTGCTACCTAGTAGACTCCACTCAAACCAACAAACATATACTATGTTCTGAACTTTCTTTTTTTCCCCTTTTGCCAAAGGAACAGCAGAGAGGGTGAGGGAGAAATCTTGGATCAGGAGGGAACACACAGAGATGGCCAGGGCTGTGCTTGCTGCAGAGCTCTGTGTGCTCCACTCTTTGCACCCTTACACAGAGGGTGAAGCCATCAGCTCACCAAATCTACATTAGGTGGGTTATCATGCTGGGGGCCTTTGCTATTAATGGGTTACTGCAAATTGATGCACATTAGATAACTAGCTTCCAGGAAGTATTACAAGAAGCTCTAAAACTCTAAAACACCTTCTAGTTGGTCTCAATTTGTGGCAGTGAAATGATGAGCAGAAAGAGTGGCATCAGCTCTGGTGTAAAACTACACAAAAACAACACGTTTACTCATTGTTCATGACAACAATTTGGCTGAGAAAGAAAAAAAATTCCACATGTGGATCCAACACCCAGATTGCAGTTTTCTGGTGGTGCTGTGAAAAAGAGCAGCATCTACTTGAATGGGGCAATCTTAACTGCAGGTGAAAAGCATGATCTAGCAAGGATTTTGCAGAATAGTGTGGATAGGTGCATGAGAGATCTACCATCAAGGTAGAAGCTTTGCCATCACCTCCAGTCCCTTAAGTCTTGTCCAGCAATAAAAAAGAGACCCACCTGTGTAGAACATCAACATAGTAGTCTAATAGCATCAGACTTATCACATCAACACTCTGTCTTCATCACCGCACTGGTGCAAATTCTTTTGTGAGATTGCATTGACTTACTTTACCTATCAAAAAATCTTGATGCAGCTGGTTGAAGAGGAATTGAATTCTGTCAAGGAGAATTTCAGATTGTTCTCATAGCTGACATGGTAAGCATGAAGCATGAAATTGTCAGTGCTTCATTGACCACCTTTCTCAATGCTGGTTTCTGATTTTGAGAGTGCTGGATGATCTATTGTCGGCTTGAAACCCAATCTGCACTCACATTGACTGAACACACACATCTGCTTTTATGAATTAAAACACAAAGAGCAGAATGATCAACCTGAGCTTGCTTCTCTTCCTTCACTCTACTGAACAACTCATTCTTACCTGAAGTATACTGACTGTGAAATACAGCTGATGAAGAGGAGGTTGTTGAACTAGGAATTTCCTTCCCACAAGAAGAAATCAGAAGCTGGCTGCTAGGTTCTAATTGCTTTATCTCTCTGTTTTCTCTAGTCTCTTGGGAACAGGAATTATCATTCACAACGACAGTTGCTCTCTCTCTCTCTCTCTCCTCTTGGCAACAGGATTTGTCATTTGCAGTAGCAATTACTGTCTCTCCCTTGGCACAGGATGAATGACCCCATGTCTCCTGGACGTGGGAATCGCAACCCAAAACGTCTGACATCCTTCAGACCCACCAACCAGCCCCAAACTGCGCAAGCAAATCTCTTGCTGCTTGTGGGTCCTTATGATCATCATCACATATATAAAAACAGACGTCAACCCTCCGTCGGGATCATTTCGGATAAGGCAGTGCAACATCAAACAGTAGCTTACTGGGGTACTGTTCTCCATGCCACTCTCCTTGTAATTGCAATCTCATGTGGAGAGAGACACACACAGAGACAGAGAAACAGACATACTTTGCCTGTGCACTCTGCTGCTTTACACTTGCAATCTCATGTGTGTATTGCTATCTCACTTGCAATTCTCGCTGTTGGGTATGAGTGAGGCATCAGATCTGCACACGCCCACAATCCCATCTCTTCTCTTCTCTTCTCTTGGTCTGTGTTGTTGTACTTGTTTTTGTCGTTCTTCTCATGTTTTGTGGGCAATTCACAACTTTGGGGTGTGAGTGCAGTGCAGTGCAGTGCAGCAGCAGGGATGATGATGAACACCACAGTGCAATGGCAGCAGCATTGCAGTGGTGTGACTGGTGTCAGAGCAAGCATTTTGCGATCTGCTCACTCTACTCTACACGGTGACAGCGGCGTTTGTGGCTTCTTCTTCTCCTTCTCCTCCTTGAATGCTGCAAATCCTTCTCAGGTACTCCTCAATTTGAAGATTGCAAATGTCATCATCATCATCATCTTCTTCTTCTTCCACTGGTACCATTTGAATGCCAATCCCAGTATGCTCAAAGATTGATAGAGAGATAAGAGAGCTTCTCCCTCAGAGACATCCAGATGCATTCTCTGTCCTAAGAGCAGGGTTCAGGGTTTAGGGTTTAGTGTCTGTCTGCTGCTGCACTCAACCTTGGAAAGAAAGGGGAAGATTATTACAAACAGAGAATTCATGGAGCTCAATGAGTTTGCATCATTCCAAACTTTGAAAGAAGGAAGTTTACAACAGAGAAACAAGTTCATGGAGCTTGAGCTTGCATCATCATCAATTCCACCTTTTTTTCCATTTTCTTTCCTTTTTTTTTTTTTTTGCCTTGGAGGATCACAATGTAGAGAAGTTACGTGTGTGTGATGACAGTCTTTGTATTGGGTGGTTTTGTTCTTGGATTCACCACAGCAAAATCAACGGCGAAGACTTGTATGTAATGTTACAGCAAGTTCAAGCAAAATGGATGCCCCAAAGGTACATACCCCTTATCATTTCCTCCAAGGATATGCTCATAGACCTAAATTGATTGGGGAAGAGCAATTGATGAAACCCATTTCAGCTGGCTATGAAACCAAAAAAAAAAAAAAAAACAAACAAACACTTGAAAATAAATTCAGTGAAGTGGGGGGGACTTTTTCTTGCAGACAGATAAGATGATTGTGGCAATCACAGGAGCTACAGGGTTTATTGGCTCGAGGCTGGTTGAAAGACTTGATGCAGGTAATGCTGCAAAGTGAATTGGTCTTCTTGAATTTTTTTTCTTTCTGAGCAGCTAACATCACATTGTGATGCAATTTTTGGTGCTACCCATTTATCTTCTCACCTCCTTCACTGACCACTTGTGTTTCATTTGCACATTTTTGTGATGTAGATGGACACCAAGTACGTGTGCTCACACGATCAGTCTCAAAGGCCCGATCTGTTTTTCCTGGTGAGTGGCAAGAATTGGCAGCTGGGAAACGGAGAACTTGAGAGAATTTTGTTCATATGACAACAGCAGCAGCTGAGCTGCTGATTTTGTCAGATGCTGGTGATAGTCTTAGCAACTAGCTTGGAACATGGCTTAGTCAAGAGTAGTGGGCCTTCTTTTTATATACCAGAGCTTAGGTATCCAAACCTGGAGGTGGCGGAGGAAGCCAACTGGGCAGAGCTGATTCAAGGAGCAACGGGTGTGGTCAACTTGGCTGGCCTCCCTATCAGCAGACGCTGGACTCCTGAGGTCAACTCTTTTTGCTGACATTTTTTTTGCTGAAAACTACATTTCTATTCCATAGAGCAGATTGGGGGAAAGGAAGGGGCCCATGTATTTAGAAGAACCATAAGCAAGAAACATACTCACTTACAGCAATTAATTCCCAATTGTGGCAGGTGAAAGCAGAGATCAAGAACAGCAGAATAGGAGTAACTGCTAAGGTGAGTGCCCCTCCCCAATCCCATCTCTTCCTTATTAAGATTGGAAACTGCAACTATTCTAATTGACCAAGTTTCACTGTTCACCTTCTTCATCTGTGCAAGAAATGAACTGTTGTTCGTAAGGAGAGGATGGCATGTAGGTAGTGGAAGCGATCAATGCTGCCCCCAAGGAGTTGAAGCCAAAAGTCCTTGTCAGCTCCAGTGCCATAGGCTACTATGGTAAGAGATTTCTTTTTGTCTCTAAAGTCAAATGATGTATAAATGATGGGTTTGGTGACAGAGGTTGTTGTTGTATGTGGCATCTGTTCTTACAGATCATCATCATCACAGAGACAAAGTATAGAAACAATAACACATCCGGCACCAGAATCCCTTGCTGGGTACTTATAAATAATGGGTTGTGAGCTTCATGTGCAGGCACAAGTGAGAGCTTTGCATTTGATGAGGCAAGTCCATCAGGGAAGGATTATCTTGCTGAGGTGAGAAATATGACAGTCAATGCAGTTTGTGTTTTGGAAGAGGATCACTGATGTCGAGCTGAACCATCTGTGTCATTGTAATCAACTAGAATTCATACATGGAAAAATGATGCTAGCCTGTCTAAAGATTTGTACCTCTTTAGAGCTTATAAGTATGTGCATCATCACTGATAACCCTTTTCTTACATTGAAAATCTCTAGATCCATGAGGCCTAATTTTTTCTTGTAGAAGGTAGGCCCCAAGAAGGAGTCAAGATGAGAGGAATGGGGAAATGAGCATGGGTGGGGATGCCACAGGTGTGCAGAGAGTGGGAAGCTGCAGCTCAGAGCCTGGATGACACCACCACCAGGCTGGTACTCATCCGTAATGGCATTGTGCTTGCCAAAGATGGTGGTGTCCTAGGCACGGAACAGTCACTCCTCTGCTGATACTCTCTTGACCTCCCATAATCACAGTCAATCTCTTAGGATTTGAGGGTTGCTTTGTGGTTTCAACAAGGTGGGATGTGGCAGTGCAGAGTAGGACAATCACTTATGTCACCCGTTTGTTCATGATTGCAGCCCAGATGGTGCCTATCTTCTCTATCTTTGCAGGTGGACCATTGGGTTCTGGAAAGCAATGGTTAGAATATTTGTTTTACCCTCACACTCTTTCTGCTCACATGAGCTCAAGCATTATTGCCTCTTTGATTTCTTTCTTTTTGTGCACTACCCTTTTGTTATGCCATCAAAGGAAGTTTTGAACTTTCTGATTGCTGATATTGTTGGTGTGCAGGATTTCATGGGTGCACCGTGATGACTTAGTCTCATTGATCATGGAATCTCTGTCCAACCCCACATACAAAGGTAAATCCTTTTTTGTCTTTGCACAGTTACAACAAACGGATACATAGTCCAACCTCAATCAGGCACTCCATTACAAACAAACCACTTACCAAAAATGGGATCAGGACCTGCATCTTCATTTGCATTTGTTGCAAGACCCAAAGTCTGTTGCTACAAACTCTAACCATAGCACACTTTCTGATTTAGGGTTCATAAGATTTTGTTGTGGCAGGTGTTATAAATGGAACAGCACCAAACCCAGTGCGAATGAATGAGATGTGTGACAGAATAGGTGCCATGTTGGGACGCCCCTCATGGCTTCCAGTTCCTGAGTTTGCAGTAAGAGTTCTTCTCGGAGAAGGTGCCATCATTGTATGTTTACTAACCCAAATTGTAGCACTTCTGTCATCTTTGCTCTGCACTTGATTCCTGAATCATCGGCAATCTTCCATCTGCAATTAGACTATAATATTGCCCTCCTCCATTGCAGCAAATGTCAAATGGGTCAATTGCACAGCAGGTTAGGATACCCATGTCATGATTTTGATATCTCTTAAGGTAGTTGGCAGCAGCAGGGTTCTCATTTGCATAAAGTTGTATGCAGAAGCTCAGAGCTCTGACATTGTGCTGATCAGTAAACAGTTTTCTCTCGTTACTTGCTGCAGGTATTGGAAGGTCAGAGGGTGCTACCAAAGAAAGCACAAGAGCTGGGCTTCACGTACAAGTACCGCTTCATTTCTGATGCACTCAAAGCCAGTTTTTCAGCATAGGAGCTCATATCCTTGTATGAACCACAAACTCTTTCTCTTGCCTTATGTGCGAATCGGGGACCTTTGAATTTTGCATGCGGGTTTCTCTCTCTCTCCTCTCTCTCACTAAAAACCACATTTATGAGATTTCTGAGAAAAAGAGCACAAAAAAGCTTTGAAGGTAACTGTTGTGTGAGTTCTGACAAAACCAGAACAAACATGACAAGAATGAGTATGGTCATAACCTTGCAAATCAGATGTGAATGCATAAAGATCATGATTTTTCTAAGTAGAATATAACCATGTTTGTCTGGTGAATACAGTACGCACATTGGTGCACACATAGTATAAATCACATGAGGACTAACGTATGCTATAATTGGAGGTGAATATTAGAGACTACAACCAATGTTTTCTTTTCCAATTTTTTGAAGTAGGAGTAGACAGCGAGCATCCCAAGATAAAATAGATTTAGCATTTCTCAATGACAGTTTTTTAGAAAACTGCCCAAAATTTTGCTCAAAACAGCTGCAAAGTGGTGATAGACTTTTTGAGGACAGTCTAAGAAAAGTGAGGACATTTCTTCAAAAACCAAAATGTTTGTTTAAGCAACGAAAGTATGGGTTTTGCTTTGCTCAACAAAACTATGCATTTTGTCACCTAATCTTTTGTGATAAGCTTTGTAGCCTCAAGTGAGGAAAGGTAAATTTAGAACAAGATTAACTTCAGGATTATCATTGTTTTAAGGAACATGTTTCAACAATGACAATTCTTTTATAACCATACCTATTCAAGTTCAAATGCCATACTTCAAAGTTACCTTCAAAGTTTTTTTGTGGCTTGTGCAATTGACCACATATTGCAGTATTGAATGAATTTTGAAAGGGCTAAAATGGTGCACTTTCTTTAGCCCAAATCTGAAATTAAAAAATTTATTGAATTTTAAATTTTTATTGAATTTTTAATGACATAAATTAGTTAAAATCCAATGTCCCCTACACCTTAGGTCTAAAAATTATAAAATTGCCTCCACAAGACCTTACTCTTGGAGGGGTTTCCAACAATAACAAAAATATATACCACCAATGTTCCAAAAACTGAACTTTGAGTTTATTGATTTTTCATTGACAAAATTGTTCAATATTCAATATATTTGAAATTGTAAGTCTAAACATTACAAAACAATTTTGTGCATCCCTACTCATTGAGAGCTTACAAGGGTTTGAGAGATTTTATCTTGACAAAACAAACAAATTATTTTCCTTAATGATAGAATAGTCATATAACACAAAATGGTTCAACATATGACCATATGTGGACTAATGTCCAAGGCAATCAATTATTTACCAATGTATTAAAAGCTTACGATCCAAATTAATATTGACCTATATACATATTGCATTCAAGCTTCATAATGTCCTACTCATGTTAAAAATGAAAAATAACAAAAACTTTTGGCAATTTACTCAACAACACAAATGTGTCAATGTCACATTTATAGGTACATGTTTTTGCAATTAATTCCAAAATCGTTAAAAACAACAAAGCCATTTCAATAATTACAATTCAATAGTGTATTTGGAAGGCACCTTATATATTTTAAGAATACCTCCAAAAAAAGTGGTGAGAATTTGATAACCAATTTTTTTTTACATGATTGTGTCAACATAACATGGAGTATGAAAGGACTAAAATGTCGGGTCATTTTTCGTCATAGTCACCCTCCTTCATCATCAAAATTTCATTACATTACAAAAGATGCCAACACATTACATCCACCTTTTGTTTTAAATGTAGCCATAATAGTGAGTTTGATCCTCTTTCAACTTCCCCCTAATGCACCCATGTCCCATCGTTGATTTGTTTCAAAGTGTTGATACATGAGTGACAAACTCAATTTATAGTCTTTTGCATCTAATTTGTAGCAATTCAACCTAGGTGAAGGTCCTTTACTTTTTGTATTTCTCATCCCTTTTTAAATTGGTGTTTTTAAAATAAATATAATAATGTTTGTAATGGACATATTTTGTAAACACTATGACCACACAGGTGGATTGTGGGTCCTACATGGAACACTAAAATATTAAATACTATAAAGGGTAGATCAAGGGGCAATGTCCAACTAAAGTAACTACCAACATAAACTAATGATTGCATGTTAGCTTGCACATATACATTGGCCGAATGAATGTATGTGCAATCATCTTGCATCATGTAACTTAAAGTTTAATCTACTTTATGTACATTTATCCAAACAAGCAATGGATTGTGCATGAAGACTTAAGTTCTACACTCCCCTTCAATTTGCTAGGGATTATTTACAAGCTTTTAATTACAACTTAATGGCACACTTTTGTCTTACACTAATACCTTACTCAAAGACTATGAAAGCCTAGGAGACTTTGCAAAGATGTTTTCAAGACTATGCAACTATTACTATTATCATAAAATTGATGTATTTCAACTTTTTCACATGTCTTAAATTGTAACTAACATCTCAGCTCATGAAACCAAACCTTGTTCATTACTTTGGTAAACACATCAACAAATCTAGTCCTTGGACCTCGCATACTCCAAAATGATCATCCCTTGCTTAATTTGGTCATGGACAAAATGATGGGCCTTTTTAATGTGTAGGGTGCGTGCATGCAAAACAATATTATTCGCCATCTTTATGCAACTTTGTCATCAATCTCAAAAGTGGAAAGCCCATCTCTTCCAACAAATGACACAACCATAATGATTTTTTTGTAGCTCTGCAAAGGCATGATATTTTGTTTTAAAATTTTCCATTGTGCCACTCCATCTTGGAGTTTGTTTTTCCATGATGTGGGTCCACTACCTATGTTAAACAAATAACCAAGAACATATTTGTGTTGATCCAAATTGTCAAAATAATCAATATCAATAAAATTGACTAGTACAATATTTCCCCCTTGTTAATAGTGAAGTGCAAAATCCAAAGACCTTTTCAAGTAGAGGAAAATGAAAATCACTACCTCCAAATGAGCTTTACGAGGAATAATAATGAATTTGGTCACAACACCAACAAAGTATGCAATGTCAGGGAGAATGTTAGTAACATGAAAAAACTTATTTACTACACCCATTTGATAATATGTGATGGTGGAAGCCACAAATGGTGGTGAATTCATTAACTTGAGGGTAAATAGCTTCCTTTGAAATTGGTTGACGAGCTTGCATGCCAATTTGATAGTTGTCACAAAGATCATGTGGTCCTAAGATTAGGGGAACAACTTTTGCTACATGAAGCAACCCCATTGATTTAACATTATGTTGGTTTTAAGTGCCCAAGACAACAATGCCAAAGGTGTGCCATTAAAGGTGAAGCAATTGCACAAATCTGGAGTTTTGGATCACTAATGATGCCCTTGTAAAGACATGTTTTTGAATCACATACTCTTCAACTTACAATCTTATGAAGGCCTTGATAGATGAAACAATTTTTATCATAAAAAATAAATAAACTAGCCCCATGTCATCTATGGATTAAAAGTAAATTGAAAGCAAGTATATGCATAAAATATTCTTTCATTAGGAGTAGCTTACAATGGGACTTCCATGTTTAGTAATTGTCACTTGTCATTTTTTGGGCATCAAGGAAAACATCTCCTATCATAATGGTGTTCTTAAATATTTGATTACAATACAACAAACTCAACTAAAAAAACCCAAGCCAAATAAAATAACATATAAATTTTAAACACACAAAAAAACAAGAAATAAACCCTTATAGTCACATTAACAAAAAAATAATAATAATTAGCACACAACACATTCGACCATTTTATTTTATTTTTAATACCCATTTTCATTTCTTAATTTTGACTTAACACATAACTCATAAAAATCAAACGTATTTTTAAAATGTGTCTCGTTATTACTCTAATGGACACATACCATAATGGATACATTTTGTAAGCACTATGACCACACAGGTGGATTGTGAGTCTTACATGGAACACTAAAATCCTAAAAATTAGAGAGGGTAGATCAAGGGGCAACATCCAGCTAAAATAACAACCAATATAAACTAATGGATGCATGTGCAACCATTTAACTTGTGTGAAACTATTGGTCTAATTAATATTGAGTGTATGTGCATTCATCTTGCATTATATATGTAATTTGAAGCCTAATCTACTTTACATATTTATCCAAGTAAATAATGGACTAGTCATGGGAACCCATGTCCAATAGTTTGGTAGGGTGTAAAAAGTTGTTTGTTTGTAGGTAGAAGGTGTCATTCATTCCTACCACCCCATGATTTGCCCATGTTTAACTTTCCAATAAATAACATTTGCCTCATGCTTTAGTGTGGGTATAGGTCAGGAAGGACAAAAACATAATTCCCTAATGTGAGGTTGGACTTCATTATTACCTCATCATTCTATTTGAAGGGGATGCCTTCACCTTAAAGTCCTTACCTTACACTATGAATCTATTAGCATAATCATGATTAAAAGGGACAATATCAAGTTCACTTATAATAGGGTCAAATCAAGAAAGGAATCATTTAAAATTTACCAATTTTCTAAAAGAATTTGAACGAATATTAGGTTTGGAATAAAAGACCCAAAAAAAAACGAAGTGCACCATTCTTTACTTAAATGTAACAAACCTTTTAAAGGTCAATTAATTTGTACCTTTCTAACTAGAATTTTATCCTTTCTTCTATTGAGTGTTTACAATTTTATAAATGCAAAAAAAGAAGTCTTTAAGGTTGAAGGTTTTTGAGGCAAACCTTAGCCCTAAACCATAAACCTTAAAAATTTGCATGAAGGATTTTAGTGAGAGTGTGAGGGAAAAAAAGGTGAAGGGGATGATGATGATGTGGATCATAATATAAAAATATAGTTTAAATATTTGAAAATGAAAGAAAAAAATATCAAGAAAAAAAATGAAAATAAACTTTTTTTCCACCCACCATTTGCTTCTTCTTGTCTTCTTCTAAATTGTCAAATTACCACTTTGAAATGTTGGGGAGAGAATACTTCAACCAAATTGAGGAATGGAGTTTTAAATATGCGATGGTTTACGGTATATTGGGGACTTCAATTTAGATCATGTTATTACTAGAATTGGGCAAGCATGTGCTTTCAATCATACCCAACATGGACAAGGCACACTAGTAAAAAAACATGGTTAAAAAAGTTATCCAAATTGATTAATTTCTCCTTTTAAACTAGTGAAAAGTTCATTTCAACTAGAGGTTCACTATATGAATGGACATTGTAGTTATTGGTTGATCAATTTGACTAGTGATGATCCATTTGACTACTTATCACATGGGAAATTTAGTCATGTCAAACAAAAAAGTTGATATTCTTTGCCAAGATGGCCAGTGGATTTTTGTCAAATGGAACATTTGGTCAAGTTGGACAAATTAAAAAAGATCCCTCATCAAGATGGCCAATGGGTTTCTAATCAAATAAAAAATTTCTTCAAATTGAACAAACAAAAATGACATCTTACCTACCTACCATAATAGATACCTATTTACCTACTTACCAACTATGGTAGGTAGGTAGGTAGGAAATACCATATATACCATCTATCAATGAAGCCCAAATTTTCCACATTGAGTTACACAAGGATGAAGGTGGTTGGAAATCACTATAGAGTGATTGGAGCAAACAACACTAACACACATGCAAACGTATGATTCCAAAGTTCTATTTTCCAACAAGGAACAAATGAAGGGACAACCCTTGGGCCAATCCAATATGTGGGAATACTTACGGACATAGTATTGTTAGGCTAGGCCCCATAACAATTCCAATGGTTTTGTTCAAATATGATTGGGTGAAAAAAAAATTTGATAGGTGGGGGAACCCAACCTATAAGTGAGATGAAAATGGGTTTCTAATGGCAAACTTTCAAGCATTAAAGGCACAAGAGGATGAACCCTATGTGTTCCCAACACAAGTATAGTAGGTTTTTTATATCGAAGACCCTATCCAATTTGGGTGGAAAGTGGTACTCCACAAGGAACCATGGTCAAGGCTTGTGGTAAAAAAATAAGGTGAGGAACTAGCCACCATACCTAATAATGTGATTAGCCAAAAAGCCCCTTTAGAAATCCTTGAAATACCATGAAATATGACATTAGTTGGTGCCATTGAGCTTAGTGGAATTGAGGCGCTTATGGCAATTGAAGAATTGTAGTGGCCAAATGATGATGATGATGAATCAACAATGTAGCTTGTCAAGCCCTTGACAAAGCGAAGTGCATAACAAAGTGCCTATGGATTGTTCAAAGGTGTATGTTTGAGCAAATGTCAGGGTGGATCTTCCTAAACAATAATCCAAGCAAGAGTTTGGGTTGACCCAATTGTTATAGAAATTGAAATCTTGGGTTTGAATTGTGCAAATTGCTATGCATTTATACATTTGATAACAAACATTATAAGGGTTTAAGATGATCATTTTATATATTATTGAACTACCCATTGGAGCATAATGTGCAAATCTTGGTCATGTCCATTTTTCCTTTGGCCATATGGCGAATGGAATTATCAAATTAATTTGGTAACAATAATTTTGAAACACAACCTTGACACATGTTGTGGACCAAGGTTAGGTACAAGCTCCGGCATGATTGAGGTTGTTGACTCATGGTCCAACAATTAGACATTGCTAATGTTATGTTATGATGTTGGTTTATGGAACCAAAGGGTTGAATAACCACTATCAATTAATTTGGGCATTGTTTATAACTAATACATTGTATGTTGAAGAGAAATACATAAGTCACATACCTTCATGAATCCAAAACCTAAATCCACCAATATTTGGGTTTAATGAGTTATGGATATTGCCAATTGTGGGATGAGTTAATGGAGAAGCCCATTGGTTGTTCCAATAGAATAGGTATTGGCCAGCAATTGGTGGATTTTTCACAATTTTTTTCTTTCAAGATTGCTTGGGGTGACACATTACATTACATTCATGTGTGTCAATGGTTAATGTTCATGCCCTATCTTGCTACAAATGACGATGGGCACCAATATTGTATCCCATAATAACTTATGTTAAATATAATTGTGGGCCTAATTTTTGCTAGATCAAAACCTTGCTAGAGGCCATGTTTTTTTAGCATAGACAGGAACAATATTTTGGTTTCAATGTGACATTTGGATGCATGTGGTTAACAAGATGCATATTGTGGAGGAGTGCTGGTATGGAAATGATGTATTATTGGTCAATAAACACCATTTTTTAATGTAGAAGTTGAAGACATTATACCATAATGCCATGGATTAGCAAGATTTAGGTGAAGTTTCCATGTGTTTTATTTCACTTTTATATACAATTCAAGTATTTTCATGAACCCATTCTCACAGTAATATGGATAAGTAAAGAATAGGGGTCAACATGACCCTGTTTTTTCATTCTTGGGAATTTATATCATGTGCTAATCAAATTCACAATGTGTTTGATGAACATGATCTTGCTTTCTGGGTTTTTCTAATGTATTATGTAGTCCAACATCACTAGGGTAATAGTTTTTAAAGTGATGACATGTCTTATAGGGTGATTATATATGAAATATTTTCTTAATGAGTGGGAGAAAATGGGATTCTTGGTGGCAATGGGTGCTCATTGCAAGTGTACTATTGTGTAGGTTTGGGTGTCAAGAATTATGTGAAAAGGATTATGTTATTTTGAATAACATCGAATGACAACCCACATGATGTCAACTTCACCTCATTTTCCACAATTGTGGTGATCCAAAAATTGGCTAAATACATCAATACAATTACACCTTACACCCCCCTCCCCACATGATTGATTTATTTTGGTTTGATGTAGGCATTCAAAACATCCCAATCCAATCATCAATAAAGGCCAACTTTATAATTCAACGATCTATTATGTGATAGGGGAAGACAATTATATAACATAAATACCTATTGATTTAATGTAGTATGATTTGTTAAAATATACATGTGCCAATTACATAAGGTTAGGGAATCTACTATTGATATTGTTACATTTTAAACCCAACTATAAATGTGTTGGCCTTATCCTCATCCTAATGGATGTAAGCTAGTTTTTCCCTGACTTCTTTATTCATTTTTAATCGAAGTCTCACTCCAATGAAATGGCATTAGAATGTTGGAATATCAAATGTGTTGCCCAATTTGGCAAATTTCCACTATTGTGTTTAATCCATGGTTATTTATGTCTAATGGGTGTACAATTGTGAGGAGTAGTATCCTTTGGTCCTACATGGTCCATCCACTTGATCTTTTATATATGGGGTGTTTCACAACTGACATTGCAAGTTGACATAAGGTGGATTATGAATCTTCCATGAATTAGTGGACACTTGTGACATGGCAATGGTGTACTATGTGCATCAATGGCCTAGGGGGATTATTTATTAGTTTTTGCAACTTTCAGATGGTGCACAAGGAAGGAAGAAATACCATGTGATTGAGTTGGACATGTCATTTTTTTTCTAGATTAGATTGGTTCTACCTTTTGCAAGGAAGGTGATGGAAGTCAACAACCTGGACTATTTGCCTACATCGTGTGTGTGCCACAACTAAAAGTTACATTGTTCTATATGTCATTGTTGGGCATAGATCCCCTATTATAGATATGTTATGTACTCAATGGATTGATAGTTATAAAAAGATAGGTCCATTCTATTCAAATGGATGTTCGAATTTTGTGGTGCTGATGCATGGCTATCTTTGTGTCTGAACTTTTGGTGCACATCACCCCCTATTGCACTTTGTCATGTAGACTTATGGTAGCAAAGGATTCATGAGTCTTTGAAATTATAGTTGTATATATTTCACAAGCATCTACCTTGCAATTTTTAGGTGTTTAGATGCAACAAGGCCAATAATGAACAATTTCAAAATTCAATCACCTTGAAAGAACTTATTCCAAATAAGACCCCAATTTGGCACCTTGATAGATATACCCTTGACATATGTTTAATATTGTTTTAATACTAATTACGACAAGCCATTAAATAAACCCAAAATAGACCCTTTCAAAATTTTGGACATGATCCATTTAATACATGCATGTCGTATATTCCCAATCAATTATAAATATGTATGTAATGTAATTTCAATACACCCAACAAAAATAG
>Ga0116228_10002940_pt1 | contig 14881 bp, 18 predicted proteins | sample S1TSphfallax_2_FD_89694 | JGI IMG/M metagenome (GOLD analysis project Ga0116228, IMG submission 89694) | Host-associated microbial communities from peat moss isolated from Minnesota, USA - S1T2_Fc - Sphagnum fallax MG | ecosystem: Host-associated > Plants > Peat moss > Unclassified | place...
ACGACGATCGAGGTGACTTCGGCGGGCGCCATCGCGTTGATGACGAATTGCGCATTGTTCTCGTCGAACGGAATGATGTCGACGCGCTCGCCGGCGATCTCGTTGGACACCGCCTGCACGCGCGAACCGCGCATGCCGACGCAGGCGCCCACCGGATCGACCCGTGGATCGTTGCTGCGCACCGCGATCTTGGCTCGCACGCCGGCATCGCGGGCCGCGGCGAGGATGTTGATGAGACCCTGACCCACTTCGGGCACTTCGAGCTTGAACAACTCGATCAGAAATTCCGGCGCGGTGCGCGACAGGAACAGTTGCGGTCCGCGCGGTTCGGTGCGCACTTCCTTGAGATAGGCCTTGATGCGATCCTGCGAGCGCACCGGTTCGCGCGGGATCATCTCCTCACGGGCGATGAACCCCTCGGCATTCGCACCGAGATCCACGTACACGCCGTTACGGTCGACGCGCTTGACGATACCGCTCACCAGCGTGCCGGAACGATCCTTGTACGCGTCGACGACCTGCGCGCGCTCGGCCTCGCGCACCTTCTGCACGATGACCTGTTTGGCGGTCTGGGCGAGAATGCGGCCGAACGGCACGGATTCCATCGGCTCCTCGACGAAGCCACCCGGCTCCACGTCCTTGTCGATCTCGCGCGCATCGTCCATGCGCAGCTCGCGCTCGGGCACCTCGAGCTCGGTGGAATCGTCGGCGAACACCTTCCAGCGGCGAAACGTATCGTAGCCACCGGTCTTGCGGTTGATGGACACACGCACGTCCAGCTCCTCGCCGTGCTTCTTGCGGGTCGCCGAGGCGAGTGCCGCCTCGAGCGCGTCGAATATGATTTCCTTGTCGACGCCCTTCTCGTTGGAAACCGCGTCGACCGCCATCAAAATTTCTTTGTTCATTGCCCTAAAGACTCCTGGTCATTCCGGCCGTAATCTTGCTTTTTGAATCCGCTCGAGCGGCAGGTCGTGATCCTGCCCATCCACATCCACCACAATCGAGTCGCCCGCCATCGCTTTCAATACGCCGACGAACCGCCGCCGTCCGTTGATCGGCAATTTCAGTTCGGCTGCGATCCGCTCGCCCATGAACCGCTCGAAGTGCTCGCGCTTGCGCAAGATTCGATCGAAGCCAGGGGACGAAACCTCCAAGGTGTAATGACCCTTGATCGGATCGTCGACCTCGAGCACCTCGCTCACCGCGTGGCTCACCCGCGCACAATCGTCGACCGTGACGTTGCCGGCCGCATCGCCCGCGCGACGGTCGATGAAAATCCGCAAAACCCCGCCCCGGCCCGCCTGCGCATATTCGATGTCGACCAGCTCGTAGTCCAGCGCCTCGATCGGCGGCTCCAACAAGCGCATCAAGGCATCACGCATTCTTAAAGTCCCAGACTTCACGTCCCAGAGCGAGCATTCATGCTTTGGCAACAAAACTTGAGCTTCGCCAACAAAAAAGGGGACCATCGGCCCCCCATTGCCCAAAATGAAAAAGCCCCTATTAGGGGCCTTTTTCATAAAGCTTTCACGCGGCCGTTCCCCTAAGAAACGCCCGTGGGCAGAAGCCTAAACTTCAGGTGCCCTCGCCAAGGGGCGCGATTATAGGCAAAGCCGACTTTCGCGTAAACCCTCATGTCACAAACGACCGGGGCCGCATCATTGCGGCCCCGGTATTCACTCAACCCAACCCGCTGTTACCAGCGCTTCGGACCGCGTGAGCCACCACCGCCACCACCGCCACCGCCACCGGTGCGCTCCTGTGCCTCGTTCACCTTCAGCGCTCGCCCGTCGACATCGTGGCCATTCAAGGCCTGCATGGCGCGCGCGGCATCTGCGCTTGCCATTTCAACGAAGCCAAAACCGCGGGGACGGCCGGTGTCGCGATCATTGATCAACGCAACCGACTGAACCGCACCGTGCTTTTCGAACAGGGCGCGAACCGCGGACTCGTCCATTGAGAACGGGAGATTGCCAACATACATTTTCGTCATGTGAAGAATACCTACAACAGAAAGAAGCTATCGGCCGGACAAATGCCAGCCACCTGGATCGAAGAAACCTGCTTTGTGGGTTGTGGCCAAGGAGACGCCGGAGCGGCGCGGTGACCAGAAACGGACCAAGTAGAAATGATCGAGCCGAGCCATATGGTACAGCAAAATTTTCGCTATGACGAATTTGATCGCAACCAAAGGTTTTTGGTGCACTTCGCAAACCCCAAACGCGCAAAAATGTGCTACAAGCGCTCCCAGATTGAGAGTATAGCGGGATTCTGACGCTGGCGGCTCAACACTCCGCACTCCGTCAAGCGGAACCGGCAACGCAGCCCGGATGCCTCGCAAAATTTTTGCGCCACCAGCGCCTCGTCCGCGCCGTGGTTGACCATCACGAACAACCCACCGGGGCACAGATTGACCTGAACGCGCCCGAAAAACCTTTCTGGTGCCAATAACGATAGCGGCAACCGCCAGGCGAGGATCGCCGTCGGCGTCACGAACGGGAACCACGCGGTGATGATCTCCGCGGGCAGCTCGAGGTCACGATAATCGGCAACGATGAAGCGCGCGTCGGCGAAGGTGGAAAGATAGCCGCGCGCATAGTCGATCCGGGTATGCCCATCCTTGAAGAGTCGATACCCCTCCACCTCGACCCCGACCAACCGTTCTGGGCGAAAAAATGCATCCAGCGCGGCGGCATACCAAAAGCTCGCGCAGCCAATATCGCTCAAGCGGCCACCGCGCGGCCGGGCGAGACCGGCGGCACTCCAGGCGCGGTCGAGAATGTCGAGATATTCGTAATTATTGACCGCCGTCACGGCGGTCATCCCGAGTTCGAACTGCACCTGGTAACGAGTACGCAACGCGGCTATTCTGTCGCCTTGTTCAATGGTCAATTCGGGCAGTTCACGTGCGGGAGTTTCGTGGAACACGCCTCGCGACCAGCGTACGCGCTCGGAAACGCCGTACCAGAACCGGTGGCGCAGGGAACGCAGTCGTTGCAACCATGAATACACCAGGAAAATGCTATGCGGGACCGGCGGCGGCGTCGAGGGCTCGTACGCGCGTCCGATGCGGATGAAGTTCCTCGCGCCAGTGTTCTGGCCGACTTGGGTCGGGATTGCCGCCATGCGACTGTTGGCGTTGCTGCCCTACCCGGCCCAGCTGCGCGTGGGCGCAGCTTTGGGCAATTTCATCCAGCGCCTTCCGCTCGCCTACGTGCGCATCGCCCGCCGGAATCTCGAGTTATGTCTACCGACCTTGTCCGCCGCTGAGCGCGCCGCGCTTCTCCAGGAGCATTGTCGCAATCTCGGGGTGGGCATCTGCGAGACTGCGGCTACCTGGTGGAGCAGCAACGCGGAGATCAGCCGCCGCGCAGAAATCCACGGCATGGAACATCTCACCGCCGCACTCGCCAAGGGGCGCGGCGCGATACTCATCGGTGGCCACTTCACCACAATCGAGATTGCCACTCGCATACTCGGCACCGCGCTGCCCCTCAACGTCGTATTCCGGCCGCCGAAGAACGAGTTGTTGGCGCACACCATGCGGCGCAGTTTCGAGCAGCATGGAAAACCCATCCCGCATACCGACATCCGGACCATGGTGCGCGCGCTGAAAAACAACGAAGCCGTCTGGTACGCACCGGACCAGAGTTATCGGAACAAGGGCGCGGCCATGGTCAACTTCTTCGGTCTGCCGGCCGCCACCACCACCGCGACGTCGCGTCTGGCGCGCATTTCCGGGACCGCCGTGCTCACCTACTTTCCCGAACGCCTGCCGGGCAATGCCGGCTACAGGGTCACGATCGGGCCCGCTTTCGAGGATTTTCCGGGCTTCGATGCGGTGTGCGATGCAGAACGGTTCAATCGGCTGCTCGAGGCACACATCTTGAAGGTGCCCGCGCAATACCTGTGGATGCACCGCCGCTTCAAGGGCCTCTGCGCGCACTATCCCGACTACTACGGACGCGATTCGCGCGGAGGAGTGGGACAGGCGGCTAAATCGCCACGTCGAGTTCCTGACGGTTCCGTGCCCTGAGAAAAACACCGTAGACGAGCCCGACTGCTAACCACACTCCGCCCACTTTGACGGCGAGCGCGCTCATCCCGGAAAACACCGCCAGTACGACGACGATGCCGCAGAGCGGCACCAGCCAATGTCGAGCCCAAGCGCGTGAGCGCTGCCGCAGTGCAAAACGCGCCAGTACCGAGACATGCAGGAACAAAAATCCGCTCAACGCACCGAAATTGACGATCGACGCCAGGTCATCGAGCTTGTTCTTCATGTACAGCGCAACGATGAGCGAAATCATCGCGGTGACCACCATGCCGACATAGGGCGTGCGATAGCGCGGATGAATCCTGGCCAGGATGGCGGGCAATTGCCGGTCGCGGCCCATGGCGTAGACGACGCGCGCCACACCCACCTGCATGGGCAGCGCATTCGACAAGCCGACGATGGTCGCATACGCCCACGCGAGCACGGCAGCGGTCCAAGGTCCGGTGGCCCATGCCGCCAACTCATAGATGGCCGCCGACGAATCGCGAATCTGAATACCCGGCAACAGATTGCCAAACACCCAGGTGATGGCGACGAAGAAGAGTGCCGACAAGATCAACACCATGATGATGGCGCGACCGATCACGCGGCGATCGTTGCCGGCCACCTCCTCGGCCAGCGTCGAGACGGCATCGAACCCCAAGAAAGACATGATGCAGATCGAAGTGGCGCTGAAGATCCTGCCGGCATTGAAGTGTGCTGCGTCATACACCGGCTGCAGCGTGAGACTGCCGTTGCCCTTGCCGGCGTACAGAGCGATCACACACAGCACGACGAAGCCCGTCAAGATCACCACCTGTAATGCCACCGAGACGAAATTCGCCCGCGAAGTAACCGTGATGCCGAACCAATTCACGCAGGTCGTGACTGCCACCAACAGCACGATCCACAACCCGCGATCGATCCCCGGCAGCAGCGTCTCCAACGCCACCGCCATCAACACGTAAACGAATGCCGGGATCAGCAGGTAATCGAGCAGGATCATCCATCCGGCGATGAAACCGGGAAACGCGCCCAGTGCGCTGCGCGCGAAGCCATAAACCGAACCGGCCGTGGGAATCGCCTCGGTCATGGTGGCATAACTTTGCGCGGTGAAATACATGCACACGCCGCCCAGCACGTAGGCGAGCACGATCAGCCCGTCGGACTCCTGCCACACGAAGCCGAGGGTGCTCAACGGCGCGAACGGTGCGATGTAGGCCAGGCCGTAAAGAATGAGATCCCAGTAGCCGAGCGAGCGCTTGAGGCCCGAGTCGGCATGCGCATCCGTCATTCGGCGGCGGCCGCGTCTGCCTTTTGCAACAATGCGGCGCGCATCGGCGCCGCCTCGAGGCGCAGCGGACTCGTGCGCAATCGCGCGATTTCCTCCGCCGTGAACGGCTTGAAGTCCGCCGGGAGGTGTTCCTTGTCGAAGCGCCAGAACATCCAATTCATCAGGTCGGCGAGATCGGCGCTCGACAAGGCCGACGTCGCCACTCCCGGCACCCGCCCCAAATACTCGCGGCCACCCGGGACGGTGAGAAACTTGGAGACGGTCCCGGCAAGTGGCGGCGCGGTCCCCGCCGAGCCGGAGCCGTCAGGCCGATGACAGCCCTGACAATTCAGCGTCCAGTTCTGCCAGGCACGCTGTTGATTGGAAACCCCCGCAGGCTCGCTGTCGGCAGCCATCGCGACCGGCCCCCACGCGATCGCAGCACACGCCATCGTTCCCCCGGCAAGCGCGGCCCATGAGGCCGTGCGCTCGGCATCGCACTTCAGGACATCGCGATTCATCAAGACTCCGGGTAACTCGGCCGCAGCGCCCGGGTATTCTGCGCCGATTTCTGCGGATAGCGCGCCCGGGCGGCCGTCACGTCGGCGGCGGTGATGGCCGGCTCGCCCGTGAGTTTGCCGCGATCGCCGGCGAGGTAGCTGAGCACCGCCGCAACCTCCGCTTCGCTCAAACCCGATTGCGCCGGCATCACACCGCGATAGCTGATGCCATTCAGTTTGAGATCGCCCATCAGGCCGGTGGTCACCACCATCACCAGGTAATCGCGGCCCTCGGGTACCTTACCGAAGGCCACGATCTGCTCGTGCAACGACGGAAACGAGCCCGGTATGCCGGCCGCTTCAGGACCGTGACACACGGCGCAGCGTGCCGCGAAGACGCCCGCTCCCGATGGCTCGTCGGCGAATCCCGGCGCCGTCCAGCCAACCAGCAGCAGCGCGGCGCAGCCTGCCCACCTGGCACTACTTCTGATCAATCGCGACTCCCAAGATGATGGCGGTGGAGCAGGTATAGGATTGGCTTTTGGTACCGAAACACCAGGTGACTTCGTTGTTGTTCTGCGGGCGCACCACCGGTCGATCGCCTTGGTTGTTCTGGCAGGCACATCGCCCCCAGGCAACGCCGCCGCAACAATCGTTGTACGAGATGATGTAATTGCGCGAGTCGGCGGGATTACGACACGTGCCGATCCAGGTGATCGGCGACATTTCGGTGCCGGGTGGGCAGGAATTTACGCTGCCGCCGTAACACGAGCACAGCGAACCGTCGATGGCACAGTAGCGCCAGTAGTCGCACTTGGTCGGATCGCCCGGGTCTTGGGGGTTGCCCGAACTTTGCGGTGGTTGCTGTCCGGAATTCGGATCGGCGGGCGATGAGCCCGTCTCGCCCTCGGCGCCGCGCGCCACCGGCAACAGGGGCAGTGCAGCGGCACCGGCAAGAAATCCTCCGAGTACCGTGAACAGACTGCGCCGCGAGGTGCGACTTGCGAAACCGCGCAGTACTTTTTCCGCCATTTGATCGAATTGAGCCACCTTATTCTCCCGAAGAAGCACGCCTCTGCCCACGTTGGCTGAGGAATTGCTGAATGTTGCTGACGCCGGTTTCCTTGGCCACGAATAAACTTTCCAAATGCTCGCGCGTGTTGACCAGTCCGGTCGAGGAGAGCCTGCCCGCCTCATCGATCAATACCGCGTACGGCAGTTTTGCGACGCCGTAGCTGCGCCCCAGTTGTTCGGAAACCACGTACGGGAATTTTCCCAGATTCTTGTCGCGGACGAAATCATCATGCCGCTCGAGCGCACCGTCGCTGGCCAGGATGATGTCGAGCCAGGCGGCTTCCGCCTTCTGCGCGGAGCGCACCGCGGGCAGCAGCGCATCGCAGATGGTGCAATCGGGCGACACGAACAGGAGCAGCTGGCTGCGCCCTCCACGCACCCCGCCGATCTGCACGATCGAACCGTCGAGGGCGGGCAGCGCCAACTGCGGGGTCGGATCACCCACTTTCAGCGGCTGACGCAACGCCAGCGCGCCTGCCGGCGCGATGCGTTGGTGAAGCACGCAGATTTGCCGCGCCAACGCCATGCAGACCAGCGCCAACACGCCAAGTCCTATCCACAGCGCGATCTGTGAGGCGATCAGAATACTCATGCCGTTTCTCCGCCACGCAACGGCTGCAAAGCCATCACCTGATCTAATGCACCGTAGAGCGCCAGCAGCGCGCCGGCGGCCAGTAGCTCAGAACCTTGAAAACGCGCCGGTCCACCCACCGCGCTGCCGCTCAACCAGGCATCGAGCGCCACAACAGCGGCGAGCCCGAGCAGCACCGCGTTCCGGGTGACTTGATATGCCCCCAGCGGCCTCGACTTGGCGCCGAAGCTGCAACCGCAATCGGCATCCCGCCGGCCCGCGGCAATGGCGCGCACGATCAGCGCGAGATAGCCCGCCCAAACCACGACGGCGAGCACCGCCCCCAGCGCATGCAAGCCGGGCACCCACAGCAAACCGCCCGCCGCAACTTCGAGCGCGGCGCTGCCCGCAAGCGCCACCGGCACCAGCGACTGCCGAAGCCCTGCGAAGCGACCGACCACGGTCGCGAGGCGACGAAAGGTCAGCGCCTTGTGCAGCGCCGAGGCGAGCAACAGCACGGACTCGAACGCGCCGCACTGTGCAGCCAGTGCGTGCAGCACCTCACCCAAGAGACTCGGTGAATTCATCAGCGCAGCGGCTCGATTTGCATGCGCGTATGAAATCCTGGCAACTCCAGACTGCGCACCAAGCTGCCGCTCGCCGGATCGTAGGCATCCAAACGCTCTCCGGCCTGCACCAGCAACAGCGGCGCAGCGCCGTGCGACACGGCGATCGATGAGCCCGGCCGCACCAGACGGAGCCGCTTGACCCGCGACTTCGAGGCGGCGTTGTACACCCAGACCTCGTTGGCCGGATCCTTGTGCGTGCCCTCATGGGCATCGGCTTGCATCAGCACGTACAACAGCTTTTGTTCATCGCTGGCGATCAGCTGCCAGCCGCTCGGCCGCCAATGCGCCGCCAACTCGTCGGCCGACTCCAGAGGCCAGTCCGCGAGCACCTTGACCTCGTCGCCCTTCATGTCGATGGGTTGGATGCGCCCACCCAAGCTCGGGAAGTAACGCACACCTCCCACCGTGGCCGACGCGGTGAACAACGGATCGGTGTCGAGCTGATTGAATGCCTTCGACTCGCTGCGCCCCGCCACCGCACCGTTGGCGTCGAGTTTGATGGTCAGGAGAGTGCCGCTCGAGCACAGCGTCGAGAAGCCGCGACTGCCGCTCGGATAAATCAGCGAGCAGCCCGGAATGTCAATCTCGCCCAACGGCTGGCGTTTCACGAGGTCGACCACGGTCACCGACGAAGCCGGCGTAAAGTTGAAGACCAGCGCCATGCGCTCATCGTCGGTGAACGCAAACAGTCCTTCCATCGCGGTGATGAGTGCGCGCTTGGTTCCCGGCAGCACGATTTCACCCGCCGGTTCAAAAGTCTGCGTGTCGTAGACGGTGATGAAATCGGTGCGCGTACCACGCACGCCGCGCGACCACACCGTGTCGGCCACGTAGATCTCGGGGCGCTTATCGGAGACCAGAAGCGTCGCCGAATCGTGCGCCTGCAGTTGTCCTTTCACCGCGCGCGTGTCGCTGCCGACGTCGCGCAATTCGATGCGATCGCCGGCGTAGTTCAGGAAGCTCCAGGCGGTCGGATAGTGGGCCGGCAGCGTCTCGACCTTCGGAATGGTCTCCGCCGGCAAGGGCTCCGGAAAGTCGGCGCCTCCGGCGGTGGCGGTCACCCAAGAGGACACGCCCAAGATCGCCACTGTCAACTTGCTCATTCTCATGTCGTAAGGCCTCTCTTCGCAGTCGAATTGCGAATTGTCGTGCGGAGGACGATGTTGGATGGGATGAATTCGGGCGCAACGGCCCATACGACGACCCGCGTTCGTATCCCCAATTAATCGTCTCCCAGGTTTTTGAAGGTGCCGCAGTGACGGCACCGCCGAGAGTGTACTTGAACGTCCGCTAGCTGAATACTGGTACCGATCTTAAGGGTATATTCGCAGCATGAACGTCGCACAAATCGCCTTCTACCTCGCACTCTCGCTCGCCGCGCTCGCGTATGCGATCGGCGCCGTCCGCGCCGCACGGCGCTCCCGCGACCGCAAGCGGCCGACGCCGTTCGAAATCTGTTTGGGCTTCACGGTCGCATTTTTCGACACGTTGGGAATAGGCTCGTTTGCCCCGACGACGGCCATCCTCAAGCTGCGGCGCTTGGTTGCCGACGAACTGATCCCAGGCACGCTGATCGTCGGCCTCGCCACCGCCGCGGTCACCGAAGCGGTGATTTTCGTCACCGCCATCGTGGTCGAACCCAAGCTGCTCATCACCGTCGTCCTCGCCGCCACGGCCGGCGCGTGGCTCGGTGCCGGCGTGGTGGCGCGCCTGCCGCGGCGCGCGATCCAGATCACCATGGGGGTTGCGCTGCTGATCGCCGGCAGCGTCTTTACCGCCGTGAACTTGGGCGCCCTGCCCGGCGGCGGCGTCGCCATGAGCCTTTCGGGATGGAAGTTCGCCCTGGCGGTGGGCATCAATTTCGTGCTCGGGGCCTTGATGAGCGCCGGCATCGGCTTATATGCACCCTGCATGATCACGCTCGCGCTCCTCGGGATGCATCCGCTGGCGGCATTCCCGATCATGATGGGCTGCTGTGCCCTGTTGCAGCCGGTGGCCAGCCTGCGCTTCTTCCAGACTGGCGCTTTTTCATGGGGCTCCTCCATCGGCCTCACCCTGGGCGGGGTTCCTGGCGTGCTGGTCGCCGCCTATATCGTCAAGTCGCTGCCGTTGCTGGCGCTGCGCTGGCTGGTGATCGCGGTCATCGCGTATGCGGCTTTCGCCATGCTGCGTTCGGCCGCACTTCCGGCGATCGGGCGGCGCGCAGCGCTTGCCCCGGCCGAGTAGCGGGCCATGCCGATCACCTTACGCACGGCAAACCGAAGCGACGTGCGGGCGCTCGAGGCACTGATCTCGCAGTCGGCGCGGGAGTTGAGCGCGGCCGACTACCGGCCCGCGCAAGTCGAGGGCGCACTGCGCGGTGCGTTCGGCGTCGACTCGCAACTCATCGAAGACCAGACCTATTTCGTTGCCGAAGAAGGCGGCGAGATCGTCGGCTGCGGCGGCTGGAGCTATCGTGCGACGCTGTTTGGCGGCGACGCACGCGGCGGCCGCGATGCATCGACCTTGGACCCGCGCACCCAGGCGGCCAAAATTCGCGCATTCTTCGTCGCGCCCGCGCATGCGCGGCGCGGCATCGGCTCATTGCTGCTGGAGCGTTGCGAAGCCGAGGCCCGGGCTCACGGTTTTGCCGTCGTTGAGCTGATGGCCACGCTGCCCGGCGTCAAGCTGTATGCCGCACGCGGCTACGTGGGCGCCCCGCGGGTGCTTTACGACGTGGGCTCGGGCGAAAGCATCGAATTCATCCCCATGCGCAAGGCGCTCGCCTAGACGGCCGTGCCTAGCCTGCCGGCGGCGCTTTCCACAATGCGTCCCAGCCCTCAATCCCAAGCGCCTCGAGCCGCAGAATGTTGTTCTCGTAGATGGCGTCGGGATCGCTCACCGCCGCCACCGCGCGTTCCACGCTCGCCTCGCGAAGCACGTGGAGCGTCGGATACGGCGACCGGTTGGTGTAGTTGCCGATATCGTCGGCTCGGGTCCCCGCGAATTGATACTGCGGATGAAAACTCGCCACCTGCAGCTCGCCCTCCAACCCAAGTTCGGCCACGGTGGCGTCGCAGATTTGCAGGAAATCATTGAATTCGATGAAGTCGTTGAGCACCCAGGGGTGGATCACCAGGGTGGTTTCGCACGCCTCCGCGGGCGCCGTGTGCAAATGCATCAATTCCTGGCGTAAGTCATCGAGCAATCCCGCCGCCGAGCGCTGTTCGCTCACCTGAAAACGCACGCGGTCGCCGAGATAGACACTCGCGGCGAACGGGCAGAGGTTAAGGCCGATCACCGCCCGCTCCACCCAAACGCGGGTGGCCTTAATCACGTCATCGTGGCTGATGGCTCGAATCCTGTGTGAGGGTTCGAGTATCCTACGCCCATGACCACTCAACAACTCACCCCCGCCACTCTGATCCCCGGAGACGGGATCGGTCCCGAGATAGTCGACGCCACGCTCAAGGTCTTGGACGCGCTCGGCGCGCCATTCCAATGGGACACACAAGTAGCCGGACTCGAAGGAGTCAAGAGCGCAGGCGATCCGCTGCCGGCGGCGACCCTCGCCAGCATCCGCCGCACCCGCCTCGCGTTGAAGGGGCCGCTGGAGACACCCTCCGGCGGCGGCTATCGCTCTTCGAACGTGCGGCTGCGCGAGGAATTCAAGCTGTATGCAAATCTGCGCCCGGCGCGCACTCTCATCCCCGGCGGCCGCTTCGACAAGATCGATCTCGTGGTGGTGCGCGAAAACCTCGAGGGGCTGTACATCGGTCACGAACATTACATCCAAATCGACGACGATCCGCACGCCGTCGCCATGGCCAGCGGCGTGAACACCCGCCAGGGCAGCCGGCGGCTGCTCGAGTTCGCGTTCGCCCATGCGGTGGCCACCGGCCGCAAGAAGGTGACCATCGTGCACAAGGCCAATATAATGAAGGCGTTGACCGGCATTTTCCTCGAGACCGGACTCGAACTCTACGAACGCAAGTACAAAGGCAAATTTGCGCTCGACACCGTGATCATCGATGCCTGCGCCATGAAGCTCGTGCTCAACCCGTGGCAGTTCGACGTGTTGGTGACCACCAATCTGTTCGGCGACATCCTCTCCGACCTGGTGGCCGGTCTGGTCGGTGGGCTCGGCATGACGCCCGGCGCCAACATCGGCATGGATGCGGCCATCTTCGAGGCGGTGCATGGCTCCGCACCGGACATTGCCGGCAAGGGGGTCGCCAATCCCACCGCGATCATGCTGGCGGCGGCGATGATGCTCGACCACTGCCAGCTGCCGGATCTGGCGTCGCGGCTGCGCGATGGCCTTTACCAGACACTCAATGTGGACAACGTGCGTACCGGTGATTTAGGCGGCCGCGCCACGAGCCAGCAATTCACCAACGCGCTCGTGACCCGGATCGGCAACGCCTGACGTTGCCGGCGTCCGCACTCACTCTGCATGGCGAGCATCATCTCGATCGTCAACCTGACGAAGTCGTACGCATCCGGGGTCCAGGCGCTCAAACCCATCAACCTCGAGATCGAGCGGGGCGAGATCTTCGCCCTGCTCGGTCCGAATGGCGCGGGCAAGTCGACGCTCATCAACATCATCTGCGGCATCGTGACGCCGAGCACGGGCAGCGTCACGGCGGACGGCAACGACATCGTGCGCGACTATCGCGCGGCACGCATGAAAATCGGCCTGGTGCCGCAGGAACTCACCACCGATTCGTTCGAGACGGTTTGGGCGACGGTGTCCTTCAGTCGCGGACTATTCGGCCGTGCGCCCAATCCCCCGTTCATCGCCGAATTGCTCCGCGAGCTGTCGCTTGCCGAGAAGCGCGATGCGAAGATCATGTCGCTGTCGGGCGGCATGAAGCGGCGCGTGATGATTGCCAAGGCCCTGTCGCACGAGCCGGACATTCTCTTCCTTGATGAACCGAGCGCCGGAGTCGACGTGGAACTGCGGCGCGACATGTGGAACATGGTTCGCCGCCTGCGCCAGCGCGGGGTGACCATCATTCTCACCACCCACTACATCGAAGAAGCCGAGGAGATGGCGGATCGCATCGGCGTCATCAACAAGGGCGGCATCGTGCTGGTCGAGGGCAAAGAGGAGTTGATGAAAAAACTCGGCAAGAAGCAGCTCACCCTGCAGCTGCGCGAGCCCCTCGCCGCGATTCCCGCCGCCCTCGCACCCTGGAACATGGAACTCAAGGCGGACGGCACCGAACTGGTGTACACCGCGGGGCATGACGGCACCCTCGACATCGCGAGCCTGCTGCGGCAAATGAGCGAGTCAGCCGTCGCAATCAAGGATTTGCAGACCCATCAAAGCTCGCTCGAGGACATTTTCGTAAGCCTCGTGTCCGAGCGACATTGAGTACCCTCATGGCGTTCAACCGCCACGGCGTATGGGCCATTTATAAATTCGAGATGGCGCGCGCGCTGCGCACGCTGGTGCAGAGCCTGGTGACGCCTGTGATCACCACCTCGCTGTACTTCGTCGTGTTCGGCGCAGCCATAGGTTCGCGCATGAACCCGGTCGCGGGCGTGAGCTACGGCGCATTCATCGTGCCCGGACTCATCATGCTCGCGCTGCTCACGGAAAGCATGGCGAACGCATCGTTCGGGATTTTCTTCCCGAAATTCATCGGCACGATCTACGAGCTGTTGTCGGCGCCGATTTCCTCCGCGGAAATTATCTTAGGATACGTGGGCGCCGCGGCATCGAAGTCCATCGTCCTTGCGCTGGTGATCCTCGCCACCGCCGCGCTGTTCGTGCCCATCAGCATCCTGCACCCGGGCTGGATGATCGCTTTCCTGGTGATGACCGCGGTCACGTTCAGCCTGTTCGGCTTCGTTCTTGGGTTATGGGCCAAAGGCTGGGAACAGCTGCAGTTCATCCCCATGCTGGTGGTCACCCCATTGACCTTCTTGGGTGGCGCCTTCTACTCGATCCGCATGCTGCCGCCGGCGTGGCGTGCTTTCAGCCTGTTCAATCCCATCGTCTATCTCATCAGCGGCTTTCGCTGGTGCTTCTACGGGGTGGCCGACGTGAGCATCGTGGTGAGCGCATGCATGACGTTGGGCTTCTTCGCGGCGTGCCTCGCGGTCATCGCCTGGATCTTCAAGACGGGGTATCGATTGAAGAACTAAGGAGGGCGTCAGCTTCGCGCTGACGCCCTCGAAGGCTTAGAACTTGAAGTGCACGCGGGCGTAGTAGTAACCGCCGTCGATGCCGAAGGGCGAGAACGGTGGGTACTTCTCCACGGCAGCGTTGTCGAAGTTAGCGGCTTCGACGGCTACGTTGGCGGGGTTGATCTGGTTCGGGTAGCGGTTGAAGAGATTGTTGGCGCCAATCGCCAGCGTGAGTTTCTCCGTGAGGTTCGCGCCCAGTTCCAGATTGGTGATCCCAATCGTGCCGATGTGGTCCTGGTAGTAATACAAGCCACCCGCATACGAAGCACAAGTCGCGCCGTACGGCTTCGCGGACGTGTCACTGTCAGGATTGTCGCAGGACGAGCTCTTGCCATAGATGATTTCGTGCAAGTCGACATAGTACGAACTCACGGTGTAGTGCGCGCCCATGTTCAGCGTGATGCGGGGCGACTGGCTGGTGAGTGCCGTGACCGCCTCTGCGTCGAACAACGGCTGCCCGCCGATCTCCGGAGAACCGCCAGCCACTTTGGTCGCAACCGTGTAGTTGAACGACCCGCCCACCGTAAAGTCGATGTGCCCGAAGTCGAAATCCTGGGGGCTGGAGAGCGTGAAGTCCACACCGCGCGTGCGGGTGTCGATGCCGTTCGCGAACAGGTTGAT
>Ga0116228_10002941_pt1 | contig 14881 bp, 7 predicted proteins | sample S1TSphfallax_2_FD_89694 | JGI IMG/M metagenome (GOLD analysis project Ga0116228, IMG submission 89694) | Host-associated microbial communities from peat moss isolated from Minnesota, USA - S1T2_Fc - Sphagnum fallax MG | ecosystem: Host-associated > Plants > Peat moss > Unclassified | place: USA...
GTTCATGGTTTGATCATTGTGCTCAACATTTGTTTTCTTTGTTTCAATGATCATTGTGCTCAACATTTGTTTTCTTTGTTTCAATGATCATTGTGCTCAACATTTGTTTTCTTTGTTTCAATGCATTGTTACAATCCTTGCAGTGTTGTGTGAATGGCACTAGTTTCTTTCAAGTGACTTTTTGGGGGATTGGAACTTCTTGAATTTTACAGTCAGATTTGGTTTTGAAACTAGAGTGCAATTTGAAGATGGTCTAGCAAGTAGAATTGTGGTAGCCAATCATGCAACTTTTTCATGTGCACTTGAATGTGTCAATGTATTTTTAAAATGTTGTTAAAAGCAATGCATGCATGTTCATACGGATTAGGAGCAATAAGTGGTGCTAGTACCTAAATTGTTCTTTCATGTCATTGTAGAGTTCATAGAGGCTTTTGCGTGGAAATGCATCCACAATTTTCTCAATCTGCATCATTCTTCTAACTGTTTGGTTTGAGTTGTCAGTCTTCAACACAAGAATTGGTTTGCTCCTTTTGGGCTTACTACAACTTGGCATCCATGTTGGATGCCAATGTTTTATTGAAACCTTGGATAAATTGAAGTTAGATTCACAACTAATCTAAAATTATGATAATTTTGTTCATCGAACACCAAATTAAATGAAATCTTGATTAACTTGCATGGTTTTAAAGGTGGGATCTTAATGAATATTGTGTCATTGAAGTGCATAGATTGTATGATAGAGAAGAGCTTGTTCCTCTCCTTTGAGTAGTACCCTCTTTCCATTAACCCATTTGCATTCTAGTATGTGTTTGAATTTGATACATCATTATCTTTTTTAAGTGCATATGCCATGTCACAAAATTTGTAAATCTTCCCTACTACATTGAGAACATAATACCATAGTGAAATGGAAACATGTAATGGAAATCTTGAACAATGGGTTGATGGTGAATGAGAGGAAGTTCAAAGTATGTTGCAACTATTTGAATATCTAATTGCAAAATTGGTCTTGCATTCATTCTTCATTTTAGTCTCTAGGGTAATGTTATTTCATTGTTACTTTATTTTACCAATATATTTACAAACTTTGATATTTCAAGTGAATTTTTACCTAGCATATTAGGTTGGGTGGGCTTATTCCCATGACTACTCCCATATTTGAGTTCTATAAAATTCATAGACAAAATGTGCAAGTTGATTTTCTAACAATAAAAGCCACATTACAATGAGCATGTCCATAGGGATAAATATTGTAGATGTGTACTCCATGTTCACAATATTGAATGTAATGAAAGGAAGTTGTGTGGAAGATTTAATTTTTTCTTCTTTGCAGGCCAATGGAATTTTTAAAATTCATGGTATATAGTTGATTATGGTATACAATATACTTGCACATTATGTTTTTGCAATGCCTTGCTCCATTGTTTATCAAGAGAAATAAAACAAGTATATTATACAATGCGACTTGCAAGGAAGAATGAAAATTCAAGAAAAACACAACTTGTTTAACATTCAATACATCAATAATATAATGTGGAAGATTGAAGAATAGTTTCCGAAGCCAAGTGGCTAGATTTGATGGTGTAGAGTTGTGTTTATAGTTATATAGGGACAATCAATGTGTAATTACTATTCACATTTAACATTGCAACACATTAGTTGTGAACTTGTTTCAATATATCCTTGAAAAATCTAGGATCGTGTGCAAGACTAAAGAATAATGTTTCCATGCCAAGGGCTTGCTAGGGTTTATAAGTAATATTGAGTGAATAACAATCATCATTTAATTATTATGCATAAAAAGCAGCTCAAGCACAACATTGTTGATGAATATGTAATAAGGTATAGCTAAATCGGGATTATTTAATTAGACCAAAGGTAAAGCCCAAAATGGAACAATCTTTCCAAGGTTCAATAGATTAGGAATGTTGACAAATTTAATTAATATTTGAAGGCCAATGCGAAAGGAAAATGTTGTTGAAGGAAATAATATTGCAATGAGGATGTTGTATGTAATCATGAAGGTTTTTTTGCACAAGCTTTGGGATAGTCATATATGTGGTGTGGATTGTTTGATTACTTGTTTTGAAGAAATAAACATTTGAAATCCAAACATGAATTCCAATGTGGACTATGAAAGGAATTTGGGAATTCTTAATTGTAGAGCTATAAATGCAATTGGACACAAAAAACTGAAAAACAACCAAAGCTCTCCAAACAACATTTGGACCATGTAGTGATAGCATCCACCTTTGAAGTCTAAGAAAAAAACAAAAGAAAGAAAAAGCATTAACATAACTCAATGCAAAGCCTCACAATTAATATATTCAAGAATTCCAATGTCATATCCAAGTGAAACAATAGAGGAAGGTGGTGAAGCCATACACCCCAAAACTTGCACCTAATATAACATATGGAAGCAACAAGGGGCTAGAAAAAAGGCTAGTGAGAAAGTTGACATGTGCAAATAATGGAAAGCTCTTGGGCCTTAGTGGAAACACAAATTTGTTAATGGCAAAGAAAAAAGTTAAGCATGATAATGAAAGTTCATTGGGGAAAAAAAAAATCAAATCAATTTTTTTAAAATGTTAAACTTCCTCATAATTGGAAATAAACTTTGTTCCTTTTTTTAGAAGGGGAAATTGTGATAAGGTTATGTACAAAAATATTTTCCTCTTTGAAATTCAAAAACATACAATTCATAAAGAAGTTCAAAAACTTTAGTGAAGATTTCATTTTTAACTTCAAGTGCTAGAATATGTTGGTTGAAATCATGGCATGCCTTGATATTGTTGCCTACAATAAATTACATTGTTTAGAAAAATAAATTCTATTGAATAAAATTCAAAGGGAAAAAGAGTGGGTAAAAGAATAAATATTAATGGATGAAGATGAATCCACAACAAATCATTGCAACTTATGACAAGTTTCCATGAAAACCTAGAGTGTGAAAACATGAATCTCCTTGGCCACTCTAAAAAGCATCCCATTCTTCAACTTGGTCATTGAATTTTTGTTTGTTTAGTTGTATAGGACATCTTCCTCTTTCTTCAAAATATCATTGAAAGGGGGGGGGGGGGAAGGGGGGGATTTTGAACATTTGGGGGTGTCTCATAATAATAGTGACCATGTTCATGAAAGTATGCAAGGATTGTGAAGATTGGTTTAAAATGGAATATAATTAAGCAACTATTGAAGGATTGAAACTTGAAGTGGAGAATATCTTAATTGAAAGATCTTCACTACTATAAAAGGCAATTAATTGATTACATCCCATTTCATCCATATGCATGATGAATAATTCTCCAAAATTGACCAAACTTCCTTGAATACTTGAAGATCATCTTAATGGAATAAAAACATAGCCCCATTTTTCGTTAAAAACTTGTTGACATAAATAAAAACCAAGGAAGGATAGTTAATCAACCCCACATTCCAAGCTAGAACATTGGAAGGAGGGTTCAAAGACCAAAAGAATTGGACATTAGAAGGAAAATGCCCTTTAATTTTGATTAGGCAACTTTCATTTACATTTTGTTTCTAATTGCAAATTATTATTATTATTATTTAAACAAAAATTGTTAATTAAGTTGAAATGTTGATTGTGATGGTCAAAAGTTTAAAATGGTCTTCAAATGGGGGACCGCCCTTCCCTAGGTAGGGTAACATTGTTAACTTCCCAAGTTTATTCAAATGTCAAATGGGTCAATTCAAGTCTGACATCATCAAACATCACCCTTTTAGTTGAGAAATGTCACAACTTTACAAGTCATGCATGTGATTATTTGAGTTGACCAATGTCCTTTATAGTTGGTTGACATATTAAGATGGTGCATGGATGAAATGGAAGGTACATTTGTGTTTCAAGCATTAATTTGTGGGAATTGCAAATAAACTTTATACCAATCCAAATATTGTGAGGGTCAACTAAACTATAAGATTGTTATTTCCATGTTTGGATGGTTATTTGATCATTACATGTTGACACAATCCAAGGACACTCATGGTGGAACTTGAATGTGATAATGTTTCCCAAGCGGGCAAATGAAGATGCAACATTTCAACCCTACAAACTTATGGAGGATTAGCCTTCCCAAACAAACCCTCCATACTCATTAAAAAAAAACATAAACAATTGTTTATTTCATGGACTTTTTTTTTGTTCAATGATTATTTTTTTATTAGAGATAACTAAGTTGAATCAATTTTAAACCATGAAGTCCAACAATCCCATTGGACTAAAAAAGGTTCAACAACTTTACACAAAACCTTATTTTGTGCATTGTACCAATTTTTTTTACCATGTCCTTCAATATACCACCTAACTAGTCTAGTACGTGAACTAACCTAATTTTGTAGTCCTCACCTTAAGTCATTACTCAAATATGCCTTTGTAGATTGAACCATCCACCTATCTTTTATCTAACTTGATGCATGGGCTCTTCTTTTAATATTGAGTTGTTTTGACTCATTGAGTAATACTGATTATTTTCTAGATAGCAGTATTGCACCTACCCTATTGGGAAATGTAATGGCATTTGGAATGACATTTCATGCATGGGCGAAAGCACACTAGGCCCCCCAAAAAATGTAATCACAAAAACAAAAAAATTACATTTGATTTTTTGGGTACATGTGGAGATCACATCTTGGATTATTTTTGTTCATTTCAAATATATTGCATCAACTTTAGATTTAAACTAGTAAACTCCAACAAACATTTACAAACTTGAACATATGAAATTGTTAACATGTAAAAATATCTAGATTAACTAGTTCCATAGGCCTCCTAGTAACTAATAATTACAAGTGGTAGACTTACCATCCCTTACCCAAGGGGTGAAGATAGTGGGATTAGGTAGCCCTAGTTAGTGAGCAATTGGGGGGTAATTCACCCAATCATCTAAGAAATTTCTAAGAATGAATTAGGATAAAGAACTTATTTTCTAGAGGTCAATGTGGGCCTTGTGTGGTTTGTTAAGAAAAAGGATTAGAAAAAATGTTGGGGACTTTTATGTCATTCAAGACTTTTGTAGTGGGACATTGGAATGAAGGATTCTCATGGAGAGGTGTGTGAGGAATGGATAAAAGTGTATGTACTTTGTGTGTGATCTTAATGGAAGATAGTTGAAGGATTTGAATATCTTTTGTTGTATTTCTATTCTATTAGAAAATGTGGAAGGTAAAGTAGTTGATATTGTACAAGTAGGAGGCTTATTTGAAATGGCCTCAAAAGCACTAAATTACCGACTGCCATAGGAGGATAGCAAGCCAATCCTTGATGGTGGAAAGCAAGGGTAAAAGACCAACAAGTAGTTGCCTGCAAACTAAAAGGTACTATAGAAGGCGATAGGCACAAGTTATGAAGGAAAACAGTTAGTTGTAGACAATATAAAGGTGAGGGGGGACCTCATGAGGTGCTACATGTGGTGGGCATAGCCATCAAGGGACCTACATGCATGGGAGAGGAAGGATAGTAATGGTAGAAGGTCTACAAACCCCACTAGCAACATCTAGGAGCATTGAAGGTACTACAAAGCTAGGGAAAGTAATTATTTTTGGGTTCTAACCATTTTTCATGTTGCCCCTCTTTATTTTCTCCCTTTACCCCCTATATTAAACTATTTATAAGAGGGTAGATTTGTTATTGGACATCATACCCTTACCTTCTTCATTCTTTTTTGTATGACTTCTTACTTACTATTTGAATGCTTGTAGTAAAGTAAGTGAGAGTAGTTTCTTTTTGTTGAGTAATAAGGTGTTGACCTTGTCCCCTTGGTCCTAATTCTTGGAGGATGGTAATGATTGGGGGCGACAATTTCATCCCTTAACAAAAGTATATTTGAATTTTGTGTTGAAATAAATACATCACAAAGTATGAAACTTGTAAATATACTTCAAAACTAAAGCTATATATGGGTCGAGTTTTGTAATGATTTTTTTATGGCGAATGATATTGATATACATCAACTAAATTTAAAACCATTTATAAATTAAAGAGTTTTGGTTGAAAATCCATTCAAAAAATATGTGTTTTGCATTTCTTTAACAATAAATGCATAATACACTCTTTAAAAAAAAATCATTACATTAAGAAAAAGGAGGAAATTTTATTGGTGGGATTGTATTATTATTATTATTATTATTATTGGTTTGGTAATGTGTTATGAAGCACAAGCATGAGGCCATATGGCCATTGAAAAAATGTACATTATATATTTTATGCACATTGTTTTTATCCAATCCTTTTCATCCAACCATTGGATCAAGTTTAACTTTGATTCAAAATGAACTTTGAATTCCAAAATGTTGTCATGCACATTTAAATTTTTTTTTTAATGTTTAGGGTTTCCAAAAGATGCTATCAACATTTTAGCTTGCTACATACCTATCATACTTTGTTATACATCATTTTTTTGGGTGAAAAGTGGTGAAAAGTGGTTCGCCCATAATGTGTTTTCACTTGTGTCCAACATATTGGCATTATAGTTTATACTTATGTATTCTTTATAGGTGTCAAGAAACATGCATTGACTTATGGTTCTTTATGTAACATAACCTTCCACCATGGGGTTTGTTGGTCAACAAATTAAAAAACTTGTTACATCTGTGAGGGAAAGACAAATGATTCATTGCCCCTAAGCAAAAGATAACAAAAATTACCATTAATCCATTATCCTTTCAATTGTAAATTGGGTTACCCCAACTATCTAGGCCATTTCAAACCTAATCACACCAAAACAAACTATTGATGTGGATAAATGCCATAGTCTAGTTCCAAAATATATTTCAACACTCCAACCTATTATAATTATTCGGTTGGATGCTGATTGGTGTCACGATTCTTGTGGTTGAAAAATGATGCCACCCATGTCATAAGACATGGTGTTAATGCTTGTTACATTGTCCACATGGAAATGGTTCCCATATGCCTTGATTTTGTTGTAGCTTATTACTATTGTGCATGGTGCAATGGACAATGTTACAACATATAGGTCATCCAATGTGGCCCTCACATGTTGATGTTGCAACATTGTCTTTATCACCCAAACAAAGGGAGGAATGCCATGCACCACATTGGCAACCCATTCCATTTCATATTTCCCACATAACACATATTAACACATTTTTGTTGAGTTGATTTTGCCAATTAAAAGAGTTGGAAAATAGTTGGCCCTTATGTTCATAAGTTGACCACAAAAGTTCGCATGTAGTTGACATGAAATTGATACTGCAACTTTAATCAATTGTTACAATTAGAACATAGGCAATATATGAAATACAATGATGTTAATACATGTTGGGATGCAAGTTTTTAATCCTCCCATTGCTTCACCCAAGGAGCCATAACATTGCATTAGTACGCCATATCTCACATTGTTAATGTAAGATTTATTGTAATGGGTGCACTTTTAAAATCCTCCCCAACGACACCTTCCTTTTCATCCGAATCCCACACCTACCTTATTAGTGATTGGAATTGTTGCATATACTTGGTAACCAATCCAATTGTTTCTTCCATGATCTATCCAATCAAAATTGAAGCCTTAAGGCATGCCATATTCCTTACATATCCTTTCAATGCCTTGTTTATTCATTCAATGTTATACATCCACCTTGTATGTAGGCCACACATATTTGGCTCCTCCACCAAGTGAAGGACTAGGTGTGTCATTATGTCAAAAAGGTGAGTGGCATGGCCATTTCCACCACATGTTTATTACCACATCTTCTTATAAAGTATTCATAATTGTTAGATCCAATACCTTGGCACATATGCCCCTAGGGCTTATTCATAGTTGGGGTTCCAAAAAAAGGAAAAAAAGATTACGAGACTTTTATGGGGTTCCTTTTTGTAAATAACATTTACTTGAAACAAATTTAAGTGAAAAAAATTGAATAATCCAATTTAAGATTAGGTTACATTACTCAAAATGACATTTACATTGTATCCAAATTATTTTTAAATATTTTTATTAATTTAACAATACATCATTTTATCTATTGGGATACAACAATCCACTATAACTGTAATAATGTAAGATTAAAAAAATCCAAAGTTGTCCTTTGTAATCTTTTAAATACAAGTAATTCATTTTTGGTACCCCAATTGTGAATACACCCCATAAAAATATAATTATAACACATAATTGCAAAGCGGGTCAATTTATATAGTAGTCCATAAATACATAATGGAATTAATTGTTGCATAGATAAATACCAATCATGCACCTTCATGTTTGAGAACGTGTTGTTTGCAACATGTTCCAAAAGTGCACTCTAATAGTTAGTAGGCATTCGCAATGATGTCAAACAATGAATGAAAACCTACGATTTCATTAACTTTTATTACATAAAAAATTGTTGGTTTCATCCACCTATCAAGGGAATGTGGGTCTTGAAACAACCATAGGTGAAACTTTATTTATTATTCCTCTAAATATGGACTGATTGCAATGGTATCCTTTGTCCCAAAAATGGTTTGCACAACACTTTCACACAATTTTTTCCACATGCATGCCATCCAAGTAATGTTTAAATACAAGTCCATGTCCATGCATAGACCATGCCAAAATAAGGCATTATATTATGGTCAATATTACTAAGACATTTTTATTCCAATTGGGTTGGTTGTAATGTTCACTAGACTAGTCAAACTAAAAAAGGTTTCAAATGAACCTTTACTTCCTCACTGTACCAATTGAGTTCTTTACTACATTAATGCATGTGCTTACTAAAATAGTCAACAATTGTGAATACACTCACCCCAAAGTAAGGCATGTCATAAAGAATGGACTTTCGCTTCACACCATGTTCTTTGAATGGGCCACCTTGTGCCCCATGTATGAAGCCAACATCTAACCATGGTTTTGATTTACTACATTTGACATTATTTCCTTAGTTGTTAGCATAGGTGGCTACAATCCATTATCCACCTTGCCATCAAAGGTTTTTTGTTTTGAGGATGACAATATGGTTGGTTTTCTATTAGCCACTTCCTAAAATCACAATACACACACTTTGATAAAAACTTTGAATACTTAGAAATAATGTTTAGCCTACACAAAAGGGCAAATTTTGTACCCTTAATTAATACACACATCTCAAAATGAAGTTGTACCTAGGTAGTTATGAATCATCCACATGACCTTGCTCACAAGTTGAATAATTGTTCATTGGGTGTTTTGGCAAAATCATATTTGTTGGAACATTAAGTTGCCATTTTTAAAAAAGTTATTCAATGAATGGTTAAAAATACATGTCAATGTTATCAAATTTCCTTTTTTTTGACCCAAAATGAGCAATGAAATAAACATGAAATTTTATTTTATTGCCATTCACAACGATAGGTAGTACATCAACAATATAACTGGCCGCCATGTGGACCAAATACATAGTTTTTTAGAAAATGGGTCGAACCCATTTATTGATAGCCCAAACTGTATGTTCCTTGGGTCAAATGTAAAGTTAAGTCACATGTTGTCAACATGTTTCCACATATTGTAATTAACCATGTGCCTTACGAAACCATCCTTGCTTTTGTTTTCATGATGCCATACCAAAAGTTTAATATGACAAGTAAAAAATAAAATTGTTATGCCCATGGTATGATCAAAAAATGGCATAGAACCTTTGCAAGGATTTGATTACACCCCACTTGTTTGTGTTTAGGTAGGCCACACTTTGGGCATTCTTGAAGGTCAACATATACACCTTTATACAAGATGCAAACTCGTTCTACAAACATTTATGAACTTGTATTCCATGCCCATCTTTCTTGTAAAGGTTTTTGCATGATATTATTTAAATGGCAAACATTTTTTGTTGAGAAATTGAACTTGTGCAAAAGAGACATTAATTCATCCATAAATTTATCTATGTAAACATATTGAATTATACAAATGTTCATCAATGTTACTGTGGTTGACAATTTGGAACATCTGGCCTTTGGGAAAAGTGGACAACAAGGTTCATTCAATTCAAACACACTAGGAATCCAATTGCCACTACCCATATGTAGACCATCTCCCATCCCATCAATGCTTTCCACATTCCCAAGAAAAGTTTTCACACTACCCCATGGACTACATTCCCTTGTTCTTCCATTGATGGAGGTTCAAACCCTACTTTATCTACCATTGCAAATGCTTTTTGGACAAGACAAGTAACCTCCTCCTCAAGTTGCATGGTGTTGTTGGTGTTTACACCACCATTTGTTGACCTGTTTAGGGCACCAATCTAATGCTCCAATAATGGTTTTCCATCATTATCAACATTTACTGCATCATGTGTTGATGTAATTAGGACACCAATGTCACCATCTAATAATGGGCCTCCATCATTATTAACACCTACCACATCATCATGTGTTGACACAATTGGGACACCAATGTCACCATCTAATAATGGTCCTCCATCATTATGAACACACATAGTTGATGTAGCAAAGGCATCATGGAACATGTCCCTCCACCATAAATCTTGGTTTATGCCTGCACCATTTAGACCTTATATGTATTGTGGTTTAAATGCAGACTCCAACTCAATTTTTGTTTCATCTTGGGGCCCATGGCCTATCCAAACTTGCATATTTGGATTTTGGCCATGATGAACCTTGGAGATGTTCCTACACAATTGAAATGCATTTCCTTACTAGCCCCCCTTGTAATTTGCACATGGACATATGATGCAAGTTAATCCACATTCTCATGCCTTTTGCTTCTTTCAATGCCACAATTTGTGATCTCTTCATTGATGTCTCAAAGGATCGTCTATTGGCAAACTCCCAATGTCCATATGATATTCTCTATGTTGCTCATGCAATATACTATGTTAATTGAACAATGGACTATGAAATTCCATTGTGTTAGTTGAACAATTAATTACATAAGTTGGGGGTAAAATCATGTACATATCAAGATAACAACAAATTGTGATAATTGAACAACTAGCCTTGGAAGTTAGGATAAAGTGGATAGTTTAGGATACTAACTAACCAAAATAACTTATAGACTTGACTAGATGACATGTTTTGCATGTGATCTAACGTTAGAACTAACAACAAAAAATAGGCCCACAATATATATACATACCAATGAACTCCATAGAAAACCCAATATTAATTGGCATGAATATTACAATGTGTTGTAAAAAAAAAAACATAAGTTACCTATTTATGACCTTATAGAAATGGCTTTTTCTTTGTTAATATCCATTACCATCACACTTTTATTATCAATGACATTAGTGGGTGAACAATGAATGGATGAATATGAATGACTAAGTGGGCTCAAAAGAGCAAGAAAGAATATTGTTGGAATATTATCATGTCACATGGATTTACATTTTGTGATGTGGCAAATTGTTCCTTGATGAAACCCACAATATTTTCCCACATTGACAAGCATTTGTGTGTGAAAACAACTATATTATTATTTGAGTCATTGTATTTATTTGTTCAAATGGTGCTTGTGATTTGCAACATTAATGTAGGAGGGTTTTGAAGAATGGAAATGTTAGATTCAATTAAAGATCTTAAATAATTGAATTTGATTACAAATGTAACAAAAAATGTTCACAATATCACCAAATCCTATTATAAAGCCAAAATGTACAACATCTTCGAAACATTCATCACAAATGAAATAATCTAGTTCTTCCAAGAATGATGGAATGTTAACATAGTAAAAAAATGAATATCTTAACCACGTAGTAGTAAATTAATTATTTTTAAATAATATTTTGAACTTGTCTATTAATTTTAACATGGTCAATTATACTTTTGTACACGTTCTCCTATGAATTGTGTAAATGAAAAAAACACAAGACAATTGATGCACATGCAATTTTATTATCATATTATTGGTTGTCACATGTTTTAACGTTCATCAATAGATGTTGAACCTTGTCCCCACTCCATGCATGTGGGATAATGAATGAACTTTTCACTAGGCCCACAATACATTATGTTTTGTAGGATATGATACATGTGTTTACATTACACCCATGCCCCATGTCCATTTAAAAAAATTGTTGACAATACAACAAAATATATGCATGAGCAACATAGGTAATTTCCAACTATCACATCATAAATGTTTGTGGTTAGAAAATATGTTATAGATTTGTCCATACCTTGGTGGCTAACATCAACATGGGGGAAAAATAATCATTTATGTAAATAATTTATTGACCTTCTAGTTGTTGGTGTGCTATTGTTTTAATTTGAACACTAAACGTTTTCTCACCTTCTTGCCACCAATAATTATAGGTCAATTACTTACATCTACAAGCCTAAAAGACTATGTGTGTAAACAATAAGCAATTTGAATTGTTTATAATAGAAGGTTGACCTTTAAATAAACTCTGATGGTTATTCTTGTGTTCAAAATTAAAAAGAAACCTGGCCTCTTCCATACATGATACTTTTTTTTGAGTCAAGTTGACACTTTGTTGAACTAGCCATGTTCAAAATTTGTGGCCTAACAACAACAAACTTTTGCATAGTCCCACCCACACAATGGTTTAAATTATTATGATAAAACCAATGTTTGTGATGTTCTAGAACTCCACTTTCAAATTGAACCCCAAAATCATAATAATATGGAGTTGGAGGACCTCACTTTTCATTTTATATTTATTAATATTTGTTGCACACTTGATACATGAATTTTTTGCATTGCAAAACATTGAATTGTGGAACTAGGTGGGCATTTATCGATATGCCACAAGCCATCCTCACACATAATACCTAACACATCTAACCCAACTTGAGAAACTATAAGTAACATATTACATGAATTGTAGAGCAACCAATGGATGTGTAGACCAATGAATGTGATTATTGACATTATTGGGTTGACTTGGGGAAAAACCACATGCGGATGAAAGAAATTAACACAATGGATTGTTTATGTGAATCATCATCTATCCCTAGAAAATAGTTAGCATTACACTTGGCTAAGTTGAACCTTTTCACCTTCTAGGTGCAAAGTCCGTGTTGTGAATGAATACCTAAAGGCATAATTTGCAATGGTTATCGCAAGTTTGGTAGGATCCTCTAACATGTGGGCCCTCCTTAATAATAATTCATTAATGTTAAGACCATGGCTAAATGGACCACCTTGTAAGTAATGTCGATCTAATGTGGATTGTTTTAAAGACCATACATAGTCGTTGCATGTTGTTGTGTATAAGGAGGTGCCACATTTCCCTAGCTACTATAACCAGACGTTATGCACAATTTCTATTAGATTGCAAGTTAACAACTTTCCATTCAATGACATTGAATTCCTACAAATGTAAGCAAAACCAAATTAACCAAAAAGTGAAACAATTTAGATGATAAAAAAAATTCATTATACATAATTTGCAAAAGAAATTATTACATGGGCCATGAGTGCAAAAATGTCCCATTGTCTAATGCCCCATTTTCTAATGAAAAAATGTTAGAAGCTAAGCTAATTGTTAAACTTGTGAGTTTTAGTTCCACACAAAGTGTTGGACAAAAGCAACCAACAACAAATTGTTGCCTATTGAATGGCTACCTCTTCTAAAGACATGGTATTTTTGTATTCATAGTATAATGCCTTGTGTTGATCTTATAACTTAAGTTTGCTTAATGGTTTGGTATGCTTATCAAATGATAAAGTCCAATGGAACAAACATGTAGGCTTTTGGTGAACCATCTTGACATTCACGACTTTAGAACCATAAATGATTCTCATAACATTCCAATTTGTTTACACATCGTTTACCATGAATCCTTTGAAGTTTGGTTTGGAAAACTCATGTTTGACCATTGTGTTGTTTAACTTTGTTCACATGATTTATTACATTTTAGTGTTTTTAGATTGCATGTTGCAAACTACAATGGTCATGACTTTGTAATAGGTTAGATCATATACTTGGCAAATTATTGTCATTTAGTTGGCAACACATTTAACATGGTCAAACATTATCCAAAAATTCTCTAAGTCTCCTCTAAGTTGCATTTGTGCAACCAAAGCTCGTTCCATTCCCAACCCTATCAACATCTTGAAGATGAAAACTTTTTGTCCAAAAAATTGCCTTGAAAAGCAACATTCTTGGATGTTATCGTAATGACTTTTAAACTCTACTTCAAGGATGTTGTTAATGTAGCCTCCTTTTGGATGATGTTTAAATGAAGCAACAAGGTTATGAACAATTGGAGAGTTCAATTCAATGAATTTATCTTGGATTTGTTCCAATTGTTTGCCCTTCAAAAGTTCCATGTTGTTGCCATTGTTGTCATTGAACAAATGTTTAGCCAATAAATATTTATTTGCCCTCAAGGAAATCATAAATGTTTTTAAACCAAACCTAATTATAAACCACATATGATTTGTACAAGTCTTTAATCAACCTTTTTTTATTTTTGGTTACAAATTTAAACCAAATATATAAAAGCAAATGATTTTTTAATTTTTATTTTCACTCTAGTTATTGATTTCCAAAATCATTTCATTGTTGAAATTTGAAGTTTAATTTCCTTTTTTTGGTTAGTAGGAAACTTGCAATTTAAATTATTAAAAACTAGTTATCATAAAATTTGGATACGTTGAATTTCAATTTTGATGAATCATGATATTCTTAAATCTTAAATTATAGTTGTTAAATGTTTTACATACCCAACACAAATATTATCAAGCTTCATTTTTAAAAAATTAATCTCAAACAATAATGTTTAAGATGAAACATGAATGTGAAAAGGTTCACTACAACTCAAAAAATATAATTGTTGCAATTTTGAAGTATGGTTGAACTTCAAAGAATCAAAGTTGCATTCTATTTTTGTTCAAATCCCAAAGAAGGCACATTGAAGATAAATGAATGATTTAAAACATGTGTGCACTGTGAA
>Ga0116228_10002942_pt1 | contig 14874 bp, 14 predicted proteins | sample S1TSphfallax_2_FD_89694 | JGI IMG/M metagenome (GOLD analysis project Ga0116228, IMG submission 89694) | Host-associated microbial communities from peat moss isolated from Minnesota, USA - S1T2_Fc - Sphagnum fallax MG | ecosystem: Host-associated > Plants > Peat moss > Unclassified | place...
AAGGTCGTCCGCGGCGCGTTCGCGTACCGCCGCAAGACGCTCGCCAATAGCTTATCGCTCAGTCTCGGAATCGAGCGCTCGCGCTCGCAAGCGGCGCTGACGTCGCTCGGCATAGATACGGAGATCCGTGCGGAACAACTCGACCTGGGCGCCTTCGGCGCTCTCGCCGATTCACTGGCCTAAAGCAGCCTGGAATCCGTGGCTCGTCCTCGCGACGGTCGCCGGCGTTCTCCTGTGCATGTTCGTGCCGGCGGTCGTCTATGTCGTCATCTACGACATTATCCGCGATGGCGCGCAAGCGCATCCGCACGTCGTGATGCCGCCGCCCTTCCAACTCTTGCTCGCTCAGATCGTCACGTACGTTCCCCTCGTGGCGTTCCTCGCGGTCGTCCTGCCGATGCTTTCGCGCGTGTCGCTTTCGGAACTCGGCATCCGGCCGCCGACGACGCGCGACGTCGTCGTCGGGCTCGTCGGAACCGTCGCGATGTGGCTGACGGTCGTGATCGCCGGGGCGGTCGCGACCTCGTTGACGCATCGGCACGATACGGAGCAGGCCGTCGCGATGCTCAAGGGATTGAAGACTCCCCTTTCGATCGCCACGTTCTTCCTCGTGGCCATCGTCCTCGCGCCCATCGCCGAAGAGTTGACGTTTCGCGTGTTCGTTTTCGGGGCGTTAACCCGTTATTTTCCCATCTGGCTCTCGGCGTCGCTCAGCGGCTTACTGTTCGGCCTGGCACACTACGGTGGTAAGGGACAATTCATCACCGTCTCCATCCCGCTCGCGCTCGGCGGCGTCGTGCTCGCGTACGTGTACGCAACGTCGCGTTGTTACTGGTCGAACGTGATCACGCACGCCACGTTCAACACGATCAACGTGGTCGCGCTCGTCTTCTTCCACGCGAGCTGATTCCGGATGGATCGGCCGCGGCGGATCGCGATCGACGCGAGCAACTTCGTGCGCGATCGCCGCGGTATGGGGCGGCTCGCGCGGCCCGTGCTTCGCGCCGCGTGCGAGGACGATCGCTTCGAGGTCACGCTTCTCGCAGATAAACCGAGCGATCTCCGCGCGCTACGCGCGGAGTTCGCAGGTGCGCGGTTGCGTTCGACCTGGAGCGCGCGCCGCAAGGGTCGTTACGATGTCGTCTGGTTTCCCTTCAACGGTATGCGATATTCCGTCGCGGCGCCCGCGATCGTCGCGATCAACGATGCGTTCGCGTTTACGGAACCCCATCGCGAGCGCATCGCGCGAGCGCGCGAACAGGCGCCGATCCGGCGCGCCGCGCGCGAAGCGTCGCGCGTCGTCACGATCTCGAAGTGGAGCCGAGCGGAGATCGCGCGCGAACTCGGGATCCCCTTCGACCGCATCGACGTCATCGTTCCCGCGCCGGATCCGTTCTGGCATCCGGGAGACGGCGACGTGCTGCCGGACGCTCTCGAACACGGTCGCTTCGCGCTCGTCGTGGGCGTCGGCGAAGCGCGCAAAAACGTTCGCCTCGCGATCGACGCGTGCGCTCGCGCCTTCGAGCGGCCGGACGAACTGCTCGCGATCGTCGGCAACTTACGCGAAGAAGATCGCGCGTTCGCACGTTCGCTCGGCGTGCGCGCGGGCGAAATCTCCGCGAGCGATGCGATGTTGCGCGCGCTCTATCGTCGCGCGTCCGTCGTGCTCGTTCCGTCGTTTGCGGAGGGATTCGGACTCGTCGCGGTCGAGGCGCTCGCGTGCGGTGCGCCGGTGCTTGCGGCAGATGCGACGGCGTTACCCGAGGCGACGGCCGGCGCCGCCACGCTCCTCGACCCCGCCGATCCGGCGGCGTGGGCACGCGCGATTCGAACGCTTCTCGACGACGACTCCGCAGCGTCTGCGGCACGCGCGCGCGCAATCGCGCGCTTCGCATCGCTCGATCGCAGCGCACCCGTCCGCCGTACGCTCGCGTTACTTGACGACGTCGCGATGCGCGGCGCGTAAGGTATCTCTAGCGTTTCTCCCGCCGAATCGTCTCGACCACGTCGGCGAAGCGGCGCTTGAACGGTTCGGGACCGAAGCGTTCCGCGTGCGCGCGAAGCGTCGCGGGCTCGAAACGCGTCGCATCGAATCGCTCGAGTGAGGTCGCGAGCGATTCTGCGCTCGGCTCGGGGAAATGCTCGCCCGTCTCGCCGGGCACGATCGTCTCGAGTGCGCCGCCCGCGCCGTACGCGAGGACCGGACGGCCCGCCGCATTCGCCTCGAGCGGAACGAGCCCGTAGTCTTCTTCTCCCGGTAAGATCACGACGCGCGCGTCGCCCATCACGGCATCGAGCTCTGCGTCGGAAAGCGGTCCGAGGAACGTCGTCTGCGTCCCGTGCGCCGCCGCGCGTAACGCCGCCTCCGCCGGGCCCGCGCCGACGATGCGCAGCGGGACGCCCGCGAGCGCGCAGCCCGCAATCGCGATGTCGATCCGCTTGTACGGCAATAAGCGGGAGACGACGAGCGCGTAGTCGCCGCGACCCGCGCCCACGGTAAACCGGTCGACGTCGACGGGACAATGCACCACGTACGAATCGCGACCGTAAAACGTACGGACGCGTGCGGCGACGTTGCGCGAGTTCGCGATGAACGCCGTCGGCCGTTTCGCGGCTTCGCGATCCCACGCGACGAGCCGGCCCACGAGCGGTCGCGCGAGCGTGCCCACGCCGAGCCCGCCGACATACTGATCGTACGCGAACGCGAAGCGACTCACCGTGTGGATGTAGCATGCGTGCACGGCGTCCGGACGGAAGCGCACGCCTTTCGCCCACGCCGTGGTCGTGCTCACGATCACGTCGTACGCCGAGAGATCGAAGCGCTCGAATGCCGCGGGATAGAACGGCGCGAGATAACGGAAGTACCGCGACGCGCCGGGCACGCGTTGCAGCGCCGACGTGTGCACGCGCGACGCGTCCACGAGATCGCCCGTGGCGCGTGGATCGAAGAGCGACGTATAGACGGGCGCGCCGGCGTAGAGGTCGGCGACGTGTCGGAACACCCGTTCCGCGCCGCCGCGCTGGTTCAGGTAGTCGTGAACGAGCGCGATGCGGTCGCTAACGGGTCGCGCTCGGCCTCGGCAAGACGAGCGCCACGATGTAGCGCTGCAAATATTTTTTCGCGACGCGTTGCACGTCGGCCGGTGTCGTACCCTCGAGCGCCGTGAGTGCGGCATTGATCGAATCGGTTCCGAGCCCTTGCGACGAGAGCGTTCCGAGCAGATACGACCGATCGGAGAGGTTCACGGAGTCCGTGAGAAATTGGCCTTCCGCCGCCGACTTGAAGTGCTTGAGTGCGTCCGGACCGAGGGGCTTGAGCGCGAGCGAACGCGAGACGAGCAACAGTTCGCGTAGCGCGACCGTGGGATCCGTTTCCGATCCGTTCACGTACACGACGAGGCTCGCCGGCGACGAATCGTAGAGATAGAACGCGCCGACGGATTTCTCGACGAAGCCGAGCGTCGTCGTGCTGTTGCGGTCGAACGCGCCGGCCAAGAGCGACTGCAACACGAGCATCGCGCCGAAATCCGGGCTCCCCGGAGCGGGCGCGGCATAGCCGACCACGATCCAGGGGGCCGCGACGTCGCGATGCGCGACGATACGCGGGGCTTCCGCGGGGATGTCCTTCGCGCGCTCGTCGACCGAGGAAACCGGCCCGACGGGCAAGCCCTTCGCAAGCGTCGCGAGGGCCGCACCGAGTTCGGGAGAGAGGGAACCGACGGCGCTCGCGCTTATTGCCGAGCGCACGTACGTAGCGGCGTAGAACGCGCGCAAGTCGGCGCCGCCGAGTTGTGCGATCGTCGTCGACATGCCGAGCGCCGGCATACCGGCACCGCCCGCGTAATACGATTGACGGAACATCTGAATCGCGACGGCGAGCGCGTTGCTCTGCAATTGATCGATACGCTGCGAGAGGCTCGCACGCGCGACGGCGATCGTCGCGCTCGAAAAATCCGGTGCGGCGAGCGCTTTACCGAAGAGTGCGATCGCTTCGGGCAATCGCGCCGGGCTGCTCTCGATATAATAGTGCACGGAACGCCCGTCGACCGTATACGTGATGCTGCCGCCGCGCGCGGCGATGGCATCGCGAAGCGGCACGCCGTCGACGGGCGTCGCTTCGAGACACTCGGCCACGAGCGCGGAGACGCCGGCGCGATTCGACGGCTGCCGATCGAGCCCGGCCGCCACGAAGATCTGAACGCCCCCCACGGGTGCGGTCGAATCGGATTCCGTGAGCAGCCGCGTCGTGCCGAGATCGGATGCGAATGCTTGCGGATAGCGCGGCCCGGCGGCGGGTGCGGCACCGGAGAACGCGAGCACGCCCGCCAGCCCGAGCGGAGCCACGCGCGCGAATCGTTTGCGGAGCGACGTCATAGCGCGTCTCCCTTCATCGCCGACGTCGGCGACAACGTGATCGTAGCGGGCGGCTTCCCGAGATACTTCTCGGCAACGCTCGCGACGAAATCGGGCGTCAGGCCGTTCGCGTACGTAAAATACGCACCGCGCTCGCCGTTCGCGCCCGGCGCGTAATCCGCCGCGCCTTCGACCGCGTACCAGCCGTAATTATCGGCGACTTGCGTCGGCGTTTGCAGATCGGAGCGGATGTGATATTCGAACTGCGCGAGCGCGACCGAGAAGTCGCGTGCGTCGAGTGGCTTTCGCACGCGCGCGAACCCATCGTCGACGAGCGCCTTGAGCGAGCTCATGTCTTTCCCCGAATACGCGACGAACATGACGCCCGGATCGTGGAGCGTGATGAAGTTGCCCACGAGGAACGCGTCCGGATACGCTTTCGCGACCGCTTTCGCAACGTAGCCGTCGTCCGAACGAAAGAGATAATCGGCGATGAAATCCATCGCGGTCGCCTCGCGCTCGTCCGCAATCGCGGGGCCGACCCAGCCATAGCCGGCCGTCGGTTGCACGAACGGCTTCGACACCGGTGCGGGCGCGCCGGTCGTCAACGTCGGGGTCGAGGGAGCTTCGGGTGCGGCATCGCCGTCGGAGCGGCCGCTCACGGCCGACGCGACGATCGTGGAGTCGACGACGCCGCTGATCACGAGCGTCGCGTTTTGCGCGCGAAACGCACGCGTCGCGAACGAGCGCACGTCGCCGATGTCGATGGCCGAAACGTCCTTCGGATCGCCGAGCGCCGGATAGTGTTGCGGACCATCGCTAAAGAGATCGCCGAAGACCGCGTCGCGCACGACCGTCTCCGGATCGAAGCCTCCGAAGAGCGCCTCTTGCTCGACGTCGCGTTGCGCGACGCCGAAGCCGTCGTCCGTGACGACCGGCGCGAAGAACGACGTCGTCATCGCCTTGACCACCGCCGACGCGCCCGATGCGGGCACGATCGCGGCGATGGCGATCGAATCGCTATAGACGGTGATCGTCAGGCGACCACCGAGATCGTTCACGACCTTACCGAGCGAATCGCCGACGAGCGGCTTCGAAGCGGCGACGACTTGCGCGGCGAGACGCGCGACGGACGGTACCGGCTTCGGCCCGAAGCCCGTCGACGGCGCGCGATACCAGAGTTCGACGGCAGCGACCGGTGCGCCGACGAACGGACTCACGATCGCGGTGCCTCCGGCGGCGAGCCGTTGCACGGTCACGTTCGAACCGAGGTTGGGGAGCACCCCATCGGCCGCCGGCGTCGCACCGAGCGGCGTGGCGCTGAGGATGAGGAAGGCCCCGAGCGCAATCGCTCGGAGCCGTCGGCTCGTGGCCACCCGACCGGCTACGCCGGTTCCGGTGAGATATTCGGTGGTAGGCGCTTCGGCTTTTCCCATTGCGGCTCGGGCTCGTGCGCCGTGGCGGCCGCTTTCGGAAGCTTCGGTTCTTCGTCGGATTTGCGCGGGTACGGCAAGTCGTTCAGGATCGCCACGACCTCGTCCGTTTCCACGGTCTCGTGCTCGAGAAGCGAGGCGACCATCCGCTCGACCTTGTGCCAGTTGTCTTTGAGCAACTTCGTCGCATCCGCGTAGCACGTGTCGATGATCTTGCGAACCTCCGCATCGATCTTGCCCGCGATATCTTCCGAGTAGTTGCGGTCTTCGCCGAAGTCGCGGCCGAGGAATACTTGGTGGTTGCCGCGGCCGTACTGGATCGGTCCGAGCGACGACGACATACCGTACTGCGTGACCATCCGGCGCGCAAGTTCCGTCGCCTTCTCGAAATCGTTCGACGCGCCGGTCGTGACGTCGCCGAACTTGATCTCTTCGGCAATGCGCCCCGAGAGCGCCATCGTGATCTGCGCGATCAAGCCGTTCTTCGTGATCGAGTGGCGGTCTTCGTCGGGCAGCGACCACGTGATGCCGAGCGCCATGCCGCGCGGAATGATCGTGACCTTGTGCACGGGATCGGCCATCGGCAACAAGCCGCCGGCGATCGCGTGACCGGACTCGTGGTACGCGGTGTTCTCTTTTTCTTTTTGCGACATCACGAGCGACTTACGCTCGGGACCCGCGACGACGCGATCGATCGCTTCTTCGCAATCGCTCATCTCGATGATCGACTTGTTTCGACGCGCTGCGAGCAGCGCGGCCTCGTTGAGAAGATTCTCGAGATCCGCACCGGAGAATCCGGGCGTGCGCTTTGCGAGCGTGCCGAGCGAGATCTCCTTCGAGAGCGGCTTGTTCTTCGCATGGACGCCGAGGATCGCTTCGCGACCCTTCACGTCCGCGCGGTCCACGACGATCTGGCGATCGAAGCGTCCGGGGCGGAGCAACGCCGGGTCGAGGACGTCGGGACGATTGGTCGCGGCGATGAGGATCACGCCCGTGTTCTGATCGAAGCCGTCCATTTCGACGAGCAACTGGTTGAGCGTCTGCTCGCGCTCGTCGTGACCGCCGCCGAGGCCCGCACCGCGTTGGCGGCCGACCGCGTCGATTTCGTCGATGAACACGATGCACGGCGCGCTCTTCTTCGCTTGTTCGAAGAGATCGCGAACGCGGCTCGCGCCGACGCCGACGAACATTTCGACGAAATCCGAACCGGAGATCGAGAAGAACGGAACGCCCGCTTCGCCCGCGATCGCGCGTGCCAGAAGCGTCTTACCGGAGCCCGGAGGGCCGAGCAGCAGAACGCCCTTGGGAATGCGCGCGCCGAGCGCTTGGAATTTCTTCGGGAACTTCAGGAATTCCACGACCTCGCCGAGCTCTTCTTTCGCTTCCTCGATGCCCGCCACGTCGTTGAACGTGACCTTGGGCCGGTTCTCGGAAAGTAGCTTCGCTCGCGAGCGTCCGAACGAAAGTGCTTGGCTACCGCCGCTCTGCGCTTGTCGCAAGATGAAAAGCAAGAGCAGCGCCATCAGCGCGAAGGGAATCAGCTGGAAGAGCATGCCGATCAGCGGCGTCGTCGTCGGGTTGTCGTTCGTGATGTCGACCTTGTGCTTGTGCAGTTCCGGCAACAAGGTCGGATCGTCCGGAGCGGACGTCGTGAAGCGCAGATCCGCACTGCCGATGGCCGGGATAGCGCGATTGAGCTGACCCGAGATATCGTGGTTCGAGATCGTAACGCTCTTGACGTTATCGTCCTCGATCGCAGCGTAGAAATCCGAGTAGCTCAGCTTCGAGACCGTCGGCTGCCCGAGGACCAGTTTGTCCACGATCAGGATGACGGCGATGAAGATGAAAACGACGATGACGATCGATCTTACGTGCTTACCCAACGTACTTTGCTATCCTATTCCCGCCCCTCGCCCGCGAAGGCCCAGTCGTGGAGCCGCGCGAGGTAGGGGAGATTTCGATATTTTTCTTGGTAATCGAGGCCGTAACCTACGATGAACGTATCCGGTGCGGTGAGACCGATGTAGTCGACGGGGACGTCGACGCGGCGGCGATACGGTTTGTCGAGTAGGGCGCACGTCCGAAGCGACGCGGGATTTCGCCCGCCGATGAGCCGCTGGAGATACTGCAAAGTGAGCCCATTGTCCACGATGTCCTCTACGATGACTACGTTCTTACCCTCGACACTCTCGCTCGTATCCTTGAGGAGCCGGACCTCTCCGCTCGAGCGATCGGCCCGGCCGTAACTTGAGACGGCGATGAAATCGATCGTCGCATCGACATTCGTCGGAAGCGCGCGGGCGAGATCGGCCGTAAAGAACAGTGCACCTTTCAACACGCCGAGGAGGATGAACGGTTCACCCCCGAGGTCCCTGACAACCTCGTCCGCCAGCCGTCGCACGGCGCCGGCAATCGTCTCCGCATCGAACTCAATCGCCGCGACGGTCGTTGGTGTGACGCTGAGATCGCCGCGCGTCGGATCGTGGATACTCATTTCTCGCCATCGATATGGAGTTCGACGCCGCGGCGTAGGAAATGGCGTCCGCGGCCGCCGCGCTCGAGGGCACGTGCGGCGGCATCGAGGCGTTCGAAGGAGATGTCTCGCGTTCCGACGCTCGCCTCGAGCGCCGCGCGCAGCTCGGCCCGCACGGCTGCTCGGGGCTCGCTCGCACGCTCGTCGCGCGCGATCGCGGCGCAGCGCGCCACGGCGGCGTCGAGGTGGGGGAACGCAGAGCGCAGGTCCTCGAGCGCCGCGCGGACCGCGTTGCGGCGGTAGCCGAGGTCGGCGTTACTCGGATCGAGGGCATAGGGAAGGTGCCTGGCGGCGCGGTAGGCGGCCAGGTCGGCCGGTTCGACACCGAGCAGCGGCCGCTCGAGGACGATACCCTCGGCGAGCGTCCGGACCGGCGGCATCCCGGCCAGACCGGCGGGGCCGGTCCCGCGGAAGAGCGCGAGAAGCACGGTTTCGGCTTGGTCGCGCACGTGATGGGCGGTAAAGATCCGTGCGGCGTTCAGGTCGCGCGCCATGCCGACGAGCGCCGCGTACCGTTCCTCGCGGAGACGCGCTTCATCGCTCGGGCCCTCGGCTAGCGACACGGCGACGACGCGGACGTGAAGCGCCGCGCCGAGCGCGAGGACGACGGCTTCGTCTTGCCAGGAACTCGGCCGCAGCCCGTGATTGACGTGGCCGAGCACGAGCGTCGCCTCGCCCCGCCGCGCGACGTCGGCAAGCAGCCCCGCGAGCGCGACGCTATCCGGCCCGCCCGAAACCGCGGCGAGCAACGTCTCTCCGGCACACACCCCGACGTTCTCGGCGACGAGCGCCTCGAGTGCCGCCCCGGGACGTGCGCGCCTCATCGAACATCGGGGCGGCGAAGCCCCCCGATCCCCCCCGAGCCCGCACTCGCGGGCTCACGAGAGAATGCGACTTCCGAGTACAGCCTCATCTGCGGACGGCTCGGGCCATCTCGCGCTGCACGTCGCGGTCCTTTTCGTCGCGGCGCTTGTCCCACGTCTTCTTGCCGCGCGCGAGCGCGATCGAGACCTTCACGATTCCGCGCTTGAAATACATGCGGACCGGAATGAGCGTCAGGCCCTTTTCGGAGACACGGCCAGCGAGGCGGTCGATGTCCTTGCGGTGCACGAGCAACTTGCGCGGCCGATTCGGATCCACGTTCGAGAAGCTGCCTTCTTTATAAGGGGGCACGTACATCGAAAGTAGCCAGAGTTCTCCATCGCGGATGCGGGCGTAGGCTTCGGAGATGCTGATCTCGCCCGTGCGGATGCTCTTGATCTCGGTTCCGGTCAAGGCGATTCCCGCCTCGAATTGCTCGAGCCATTCGTATTCGAACCGCGCGCGCCGGTTCTCGATCGTCGGCGTCGGAGCCGGCGGCCGCTTCGGCTTTGCGACGGCCGTCGGCGTACTCTTATGTGCGGGCACGGAAACGAGACTCCCCAAAGGTTCCCGGTTCGACGTCGCCGCGCTTCACGAAGCGACCCTCACCGGAGGCGAGTAAGGTCCCGCCATCCTCACGTTCGACACGCGCGGAGACGCCGAGGATGCCGCGCCGCTGCCAGAGCACCTCGCCGCGCACCACGAGCGGCTCGTCGACCGGCACCGATGCCCGAAAGCGCATCTTGAGTTCGCCCGTCATGCCGAGGACGCCGTGCGCGGCGGCGGCGTACGCCATCGCCTCGTCGAGCAAGAGCGCCACGATGCCACCGTGCACGACGCCGCGCCAACCCGCGAAGGTCGGGCCGACCGAGATCCGGCTCTCGACCAAGAGATCCTCATCGATCGCAAAGCTCATCTTCAGGCCGATCGCCGAGAGTTTGCCGCATCCGATGCAGTGGCCGTCGTCGACCGGCACCTCCGGGACCGCGCTCACATGCGCCCCGGCGGCGACGGCGGCGGCGAGGCGTAGTCGCCCGCGTCGATCTTCGCGAGGAGCTTGCGGGCGTAGATCGTATCGACGTTCGCCGCGAGCGCGGCGTCGAGCGTCTTCTTCGCGTCGGCGAAGCGCCGCTCGTCGATATAGATGCGCGCGACGAGCGTATAGCCGTGTTGCCCCGCCTCACCGACGTGGTCGACGTCGAGCGCGATGCCGCGATCGAGATACGAGAGCGCCGCATCGTTCTGATGCAGATCGCTCAGCAACGAACCGATGTGGAACAGGATGTCGGCGTACTGCGGCACGAGGTTCGGAACGTCGATCACGTACTGCAGTCCGCGCACCGGATCGCGCAGGTCGGTCTGATACAGCTCGCCGAGATATTCGCGCGCCAGCACGTCGTTCGGATCGGCGCGGAGCGCGGTCAAGAACTCCGTCTTCGCACGATTCGACGAGCGCTCTTGAAAGCGCATGATCCCGAGGCCGACGCGCGCGGCCGGTGCGTCCGCGTCGAGCGCCGTCGCGGCCTCGAGTTCTTCGCGCGCATCCTGTTCGCGATCGCGTCCCGATTGCGCCTCGAAGAGATACGAAAATCCGAGCCGCACGCGATTGACGTAGTTCTTGGGCGCGCCCGACGCGGCATCTTCTTCAACGTTCGTGAGAACGTCGAGCTGGCCGGGCCGTTGCGCCGCGGCGGCGTTGAGAAACGCGATCGCGAGCGTATTGTCGGGGACGATCGCGAGCGCACGCTCGAAATCGCTTTGCGCGGCCACGAAATCCGCCGCGTAGAAATCGTGCAGCCCAGTCGAGAGCGCGGCGACGAACGCGGGTCGCGCGTAATCGTTCCGCTCCGTTGCCGCGGAGCTCGCGGACCCGAGGAACGCCGTCGCCACCGCCGCGCACGATAACGCCGCAAGCACGCGCGTCATCGGCCGACTTCCAAGCGCTGCGCGAGACTTTCGGGGAGGCACGCGCACGCGATCTTCTCTTGCGTGATTTCGACCGCGTACGGAACGCGCTTCCATTCGATCGTCCGCGCGTCCGCGTCGAACGTGACGAACGACGCCGCGGGATTCAAGTCGCGTGGCTGTCCGACGCTGCCGACGTTGACGATGTAGCGCACGCCCGGTTCGAGCGCGAGGCGGCCACCGTGCTGCTGGTGCGCGTGCGCGATCGAACCGTCGGCCGCGAGCGCGTAATAGTCGGCCAGATGTGTGTGGCCGACGAAGATCAGCGGCGCGTCCGTGGCCTCGAAGGCCTGGGCCGCCGTTCGCTTGTTGAGGATGTAGGTGAAATACTCGACGGGCGCGCCGTGCACGAGCAAGTAGTCGTCGGTTCGCAGCTCGTACGAAAGCGCGTCGAGCCACGCGACGTGGTCCTTGTCGATCACGCCGCGCGTCCATTCGATCGCCGAGCGCGCCGCATCGTTGAAATACTCGATGCCGAACCCATCGATCGCCGCAACGTCGTGATTGCCGAGGACCGTCGCCTGCGCGCGTTCGCGCACGAGCGCCAAGCATTCGTTCGGATTCGGACCGTAGCCGACGATATCGCCGAGACACAGGATCGCGTCGCTCGCCGGAATGCACGCGAACACCGCCTCGAGCGATTCCACGTTCGCGTGGATGTCGGAGAGGATCGCGTACCTCACTCCGCGAGCGCTCGTGCGAACGCGTCCGCGAAGAGCATGCGCTCGCGCTCGGTACCGACCGTGACGCGGATGTGACCGTCGAGCGGCGGCGCTGCCGGCTTCCGCACGAAGATTCCGCGTTGAAGCAGCGCTGCGACCATCGCCTCCGCACGCTCGCGCGAGCCGAGATCGAAGCAGACGAAGTTCGTCTGCGACGGAAGCGTCGCGAGGCCGAGCCGTTCGGCGAGCGCGCGATAGTCGTCGCGACCGCGCGCCACCTCGGTCACGACGCCGTCGACGAACTCGCGCTCCGCGAGCGCCGCGAGCGCGCCGATCTGCGCGATGCGCGGAACGCCGTATTGCAAGCGAATCTTTCCGAACGCGACGCCGACCTCGGGCGCGGCGAGTGAATACGCGATGCGCGCGCCGGCCATTCCGAAGGCTTTTGAGAACGTGCGCATGCGAATCACGCGCGCGTCGGCGAAGGCCTCCGCATCGGAGACGAGATCGCTCGGCGGCACGAAGTCGGCATAGGCTTCATCGAGGATAACGACGACGTCCGCAGGCAACGCACCGAGAAACGCTCGAAGCGCGTCGCGCGTTGCGAAGGATCCGCTCGGATTATCCGGATTGGCGAGATAGACGATGCGCGCGTTCGTTGCGCGCGCGCGCTCGGCGAGCCGCTCGAGCTGCACGGTCCCGTCAGCGAGATACGGCACCGTCTCGAGCCGTCCGCCGTATCCGATCGCGTGATACACGTACGTCGGGTAACTCCCGAGCGTCATCACGGTCACGTCGCCCGGCCCGAGGTACGCACGTACCGCAAGTCCGAGCAGGTCGTCGATGCCGGCGGCAACCGTTACGTTTGCCGTGCCGCAGCCGTGACGGGCGGCGAGCGCTTCGCGGAGTTCGACCGATTCCGGATCGCCGTACCAACTCGTATGCGAGAGCGCGGCACGCATCGCATCGAGCGCTTTCGGCGGCGGCCCGAACGCACTCTCGTTCGCACCGAGACGTACGAGCGAATCCAAGCCCGCACGCCGCGCGAGTTCCTCGGGGCCGACGAAGGGCCGGCTCTCCGGGAGCGCGGCCACGACGGGAGCCAATCGACCGGCGACGCTCACTCGTGAACCTGGAGTTTGCTCTCGACGGACTTCACACCGTGTACGGTTTTCGCGGTGGAGACGAGCGTGTCGGCGACGCTTTGCGAGGGCACATTTCCGGAGAGCGTGACCGCGCCGGCGCGTGCCTTCACTCCGATCGAGAACCCGTTGACGCCGCCCTCTTGCAGCAACTTCGCGCGGACGTTCGCCTCGAGTACGAAGTCCGTCACGCTATCCTTCGCGTTCGGAAGCGATGGATCGACCGTCAGCGACGAGCTCACGGCCGTTACGCCGGGTACGGCGGTCGCCGCGGCGACGAACTGTTTCTCGATCGCCGCGTCGCGCACGGTGCCCGAGAGTTTCACGTTGCCGTTGCCGTCGAGGTGTACGATCACGTGCAGCGCCGACGCCGCATCGATCTGGCCGAGGCGCGCTTCGATCTTCCCATAGATTTCCGTCGCCTTCCCAATCGCGGGCAACGCGCTCTTCACGCTCGCCGGCACCGCGCTCGCGACCGCGTTCTGTACGTTATCGACGTCGCTCTTCGAACACGCGGCGAGTCCCGCGACCGCGAGGAGGGCGAGAATTCGAACGTTCATGCTGCCTCGATCGGCGCGCCGCCGCAAGAGAAGAGTGTAACCACGACGGGCGAACCTGCCTCGATCGGCGCGCCGCTTTCGCCGACCGTCACGTAGCCGCTCGCACGCGCGAGTAAACTCGTCTGCGCGCTACGAATCGCGAACGGCTCCGCATATAACGTCGCGCCGCGCGCGATCGCGCGCGCCGGAACGAACCACGTCCACCCCGCGCGTCCGGCAAACGGAGCGCCCGCGATCGCGAGAAGCGTGCGCGGACGAGCACCGCGTTCGCCGACGAGCGCGGCGACGATCGGCCGCACGATCGCTTCGAGAATCATGAGCGACGACGTCGGATTTCCCGGCAGCCCGATCACGGGTTTCGCGCCGACGGCCGCGAGCAACGTCGGTTTTCCCGGCTTGACACGGATGCCGTGCACGATCGCGCCGGGCGCGCCGAATTCACCGACGACGAGCGGCACGAGATCGCGCGCGCCGACGGACGATCCGCCCGTCGTCACGAGCGCATCGCACGTCGCGAGACCCTCGGCAAGAATCGCGCGCAACGCTTCCGGCGTATCGGCGGCACGCGGCAAGTGCACGGGCTCCGCACCGAACGCGGCGAGCGCGCCCGCGATCGCGTAGCGATTCGAATCGCGCACCTGACCGATCGCGGGGAACTCGCTCGGATCCACGAGCTCGTCGCCCGTCGAGACGATGCCGATGCGCGGTCGACGAAACACCTCGACCTCCGCGTAACCGAGCGTCGCGAGCACGCCGAGTTCCGGGCCGCCGACGCGGCGTCCGGCGAGTAACACGATTTCGCCCGCCGAAATATCTTCCGCACGCTGCGTCACGAACTCGCCGGCCAGCGGTGCCTCGTGCGGCGTTACCGAGTCGCCTTCGAGCGTCGTATCTTCTTGCGGGACGACCGCGTCGGCACCATCGGGAAGCGCGCCACCGGTCGGCACGCGCAGCGCCTCGCCGCGGCCGATCGCGTGCGGCGGCGGAAGACCCATCGTGACCTCGCCCGTGATGCGTCGCGGTGCGACGCCGTCCGCGCTCGCGATCGCGAAACCGTCCATCGTCGAACGCCGATGCGAGGGATGATCGTCGCGCGCGACCACATCGCGCACGAGAACGCGATCGAACGCATGCGAGAGCGCGACGCGCTCGACGCCGACGGGTTCGATCGAGGCGCGCGTGAAGTACGCGACGATCGCCTGTTCGGGCGCGAGGAGACGATCTTCGGCGAAGCCGCCGAGTCGCGAACCGTGCGCGAACGGAGAGGGTAGGAGCGCGGCGGAATCCTGCATAATGGCGAGTATCGTTTCTCTACGCTGGATGAGGGCGCCCGTTACGAGCGACCCTCTTCCGTAATAGACAAGG
>Ga0116228_10002943_pt1 | contig 14874 bp, 15 predicted proteins | sample S1TSphfallax_2_FD_89694 | JGI IMG/M metagenome (GOLD analysis project Ga0116228, IMG submission 89694) | Host-associated microbial communities from peat moss isolated from Minnesota, USA - S1T2_Fc - Sphagnum fallax MG | ecosystem: Host-associated > Plants > Peat moss > Unclassified | place...
ATTGTCCACTTATTTGCAACACTATTTGACTTTTTTTGGGGGTTGAAAAATTCATTAAATAAATATATTTGAAAACTAAGGAAAAAATTCCTTATTATTTTTCGGGGGAAATTGGCGAAGTAAGGGTGAAACTTGTGTGCCTTTAAGTTTCAACCATACCCACCAATCTCAAACATCATTTAATCCTTGGGAAAGAACGTGGGGTAAGGCAGGGACTTATAAAACCAGTATTTGAGGTTTGTAAATCTCCTGAACAATCACCACGAGTGTGATGTCTTCAATTTTGATGGGGATTGGAATTTTAAAAGAAACATTCATGGGCCTTTTAATGGGATGTTCTCAATGCCAATGATGATTGATGTGTGAGGTAGAACTTGCGAGCCACAAGGGTGAAAACACACTAAGGTGTAACAAAAATGACACATTATGATAGTCCATTTTTAGTCTATTATGAAATAAAATACACTTGGAAAGTACAACAAAAACATGCAAAAACATGATACTTTAAATCAAATGGGTATTGTGGCAACATGTTATAATATCTTTTTCCACAAGGATTTAAGCATCTTTAGCTTATTTTATAATAATCCTATACTTGAAATATGAACATCTAAATCATTGTTTTCAACAAATGAAGGACTTCCTTCAAAAGCTTCATACTTGATATACATCTCAAAATTTAATCATCAAATCTTTTCAAATTGTCTTATTTAATATCAATTTGCCATAATATTATATTATCATTGAGTCATTTATTCATAAAGGACATTATATCAAGGTGTATTGAGTCCATTTAATTTATCCTTGACCGGATATGTGTATTTATACAACTTTAAAAGTCCATAACAAATTGAATACCAAATATTTGACCATGAAATTTTAGTATAGTGTTTTAATGTAGGAATTCATTTTTGACATGAGTCCCATTTCATCATTTGCACATATTAATTGGAATAAATTACTATTGAAAATTTTAAAACTATGAAAAATGAACTCTTAGACATCCAAAGTGTATAACACCTTAGTGTCCTTCACCCATAAGTGCAATGTACTAAATCTCGGGGAAGATTAAGGGTGGTAGTCATAAACCTATGGGCCCGTGAGGGCCATCTTTTTGAACCCATAGAGGTGTACTGCAAGTTCGATTTTTTCAATGTCAATGGATGTATTTAATGATGGGTTGAAATAATTAAAACTAACCTTGTGGTGGTGTTTTGTTGTGTTCATAATGGGCTCACTCTCATTTGATGGCAGCTCACTTCGCTTCTGTTTATCCTTGCTTCTTCCATGGACAATCTAATTTCTTTAATTCCTTCATTTTTTATATGTAATAATCTCCCTCCTTGATAACATATCATGTGCATGATTTTACCCTTAATTGAGATACATGGTTGTTGTCCTTGGTTGTGAACCTGATTTGTTTGGTCAACCCATGGAGCTCATCATTGTTATTCAATGAAAAGATGTGTTTTTGCCTATGCAACCTAAACACAAATTCTCTTTATGTTTTACAACAATGCATGCGTTGTTGGACAAAAGGCAAAACCATTAAAATATAAATGGTTTTGATAGTAGCAAATAAAGGAAAGTAGGGGAACTTAAGGTTCATGTAATCTCTTTCTTTTTAATGGAGGTAGGCTTGAAGGCTCAAAGGTTCAAAACGTAATCTAAAATTTTAAAGCACCATGTGGTCACAAGCACCTTCACAATAAATTTTTTTCTTATTACCTTCCTTTCACATCCCTTGAATTATTGTGACAATCATTAATTACATTGACAATAAAAAGAATTAAATAGCTATCGTTTTTTTGGTATTGTCATAAGTATAGTAGGTGGTTGGGGTGGGTTCGTTTTTTTCTTACTACCATAATTACAATAAAGGAAAGTTTGGGTTTGTTTTTTCTTATTACCATAAGTACAATAGGTTGTGGGATTTATTTGCATTTTCTCCCACGGTGTAATGATGAAGTGGAACAAAGGATGAGATTTTGACGTTTTGGAGCTTGTTTGTTAATAAATAACTTATCCTTGTTGCCATAATTACAATAAGGGAAGGTTTAGGTTCATTTTTTCTTGTTGCCATAAGTATAATAGGTGGTGGGATTTATTTGCATTTTCTCTCATGGTGCAATGATGAAGAGGAGCAATAGTTCTTAGACACGACAATTCTACTATAATTCTATGGCAGAACCGGCTTCTGCATTTTCTATGGCCTGCAGGTCGTGGTGGCGGAGAAACACACGTCAACCATCAATCGTGTCGTCACCACCGACATTTTGAGCTTTTTCTACCTGAAGGTAGGACTTCCGTCTGTGACGAAGCTCAGGTCCATCACAGAAGGCCGACCAGGCCTGGCCCGGCACTCCCAGACTCCCGGATTTCCACCGACCGGGACCGCCATGGGGGTTGCCGGGCCAAGTCCGTCACAGAAGGCCGACCGAGCCCGGCCCGGCACCCCCCACGGCTGTGACGAAGTCCGGCATAAAAGAGTTGTGTGTGTTTGGCGGAGGAGGGCGACGGCTGGGGCGGAAGTCTCACGAGTGAGTAGTGTAAGTTACTTGCTTTGCTCCAGAGGGCAGAGGTTGCTTGGAACTGGGAACGGTGAACAACGCAGACCCCTGGGGAGAAAGAGAATTTAAGGAGGAAAAATGTTGCAATAATGAGGTCGGCCAACAACGGATTTCATGGGGGACTTTTTGAAAATAATAAATTTAAATAAATAAAAATTGTTTTGCGCCTTTGTGTCTCTCGCTTGGTTTAAAGAAACCGGAGGACTTCACAGTGTCCGAAGGTCACGAGCACCCATTATTTACAATAAGGGTTCTTGTTGCCATAAGTATAGTAAGAGGTGGGATTTATTTACATTTTCTCTCATGGTGCAATGATGAAGAGGAGCAATAGTTCTTTGACAAAGTATGAAATTTTGACGTTCTGGAATAAGTTTGCTTATTGTACAAGCAGCTTGTCCAAAGGCTTGCAAGAGGATTGTAAAAAAATTGAATAACTACTATGGTGCTCATTAAATAGATGATAAAAAAATTTAGAAATAAAAACTAGGTTGAAGTAACACATTAAAAAAACCTTTGATTCTATGCATGATTCTCTACATCTACAATGTAATGCCCATAGCTGATTTACGTGATGTTTGATTCCATAACTACATGATGGATAAAATGGTGGTGGGTCATCATTATTAATAATAGTAATAGTTTTGATTGAAGTGCCAAAAGAAACAGCAAAAAAAGTACATCAACGCACTATAAGCAACCTATATTGGTATGTTTTATGAACCATTGAAACAAAACAAACAAACAACCTTCCTCCATGTATATAAATATTTAAAAAATTCATTTGAACTTTTATTTGTTCATGATTGTTTCAAAGTTTAGATTTTTTTAAAATTAATATGAGATGTATTCACATTTAATTAATAAAATCAATAATAGGCAATTCGAATTCCAATGGGTGTTAATTGGATTTTGGTGTTTCAATTTCCAAAACCAACCACAATATTAAAACACACATTACTTTTAAAATCATTACACACCTTATAAAATTTTGATTTTTTATAAAAATATGAATTCACCCGCTTTGCATTGTTTATCATATTTATTGAACATCAATTTAAAAAGGTCTTGAAAAAAAAATTTGTTTTGTTCCTTTTTTATTATGACCATGCATTTATAATTTTCCTTATAAATCTTATTAAAATGGGATTTTTTAAAAAATGATTAAAATAAAACATGTCAATTTTAATATAAAATTATTTTCTGAGATATAAATGTTTTTGATAAATTTGATGTTGTTTTAAAAACTTCAATGAGGCTGTGATGAATATTTAATAACAAAAATCATAATCAAATTGATTTTTAATTGATTAATTTGTTTGTATTGTTGTAGCTTTTTATGTTATAAAAATTTATTATTGCCCTAAAATAGTAGACATGCATGTATGATTTTATGTTTACCAAGCATGTATAGGGCAAACACAACTAGTTTTTTTCGAGTGAAGAGGGTGGAATAATTTTGAAATTGCTGAACCTCATTTTCCAAACTAAACAAAATTTGCAGCAAAAAAGTGCCAATTAGTACCATTTTACAGATTTCTTCAATGTTGCCAATACTTGTAGTTGACAAAGAGTGCAGCCAAGAATGAGACATTGAAATGGTGGTCCATGAGTGCACCATGCCTCTCCAACAAACCATGCCAAATTTGCATTAGTGCACCATGATCTGGATACAGGGTGTAGATCCACTTTGTGAAGAATTTGCAAACGTTTGCTGTAGCTTTTGCAGGACCCTTCTTCCCTTGCAAATTCTACACCTTTGCATTTTTTTAAGACAAATGTTCAATACGAGATGACAATTGGCATGAGGAAAAATTAGTCACATGTATGGAATGCTAACATCAAATAGCACTACTGTGCCTAAGGCTTGCTAGTGGTGCCCACGAAGATTACTTGTTCGCCTGGATTGATGGCTTTCAGCTCTCGAGTCAATCCCTTCAACCCATAAGATTTCATCTTCTTCTTGTTTGTCACAAACACCTATGGCCAGCTAAAAAATAATTCATCGTCCCTTCAATCCTTTTGACAAGCATAATATATATTTGATGGGTAAAAGATTCAAGAAATCGTACACATTTGATGTTGTTGATTTCCATCAATGGATGATCAAGTTCACCCTCAGATGATCCAAATCCATGGAGAACTGGAGAAATTATCAGGTCTGATGCATGATGCGGGGTATCTCCCTGATACAAAATTTGTGCTGCATGATGTGGAGGAAGAAGAAAAGGTGTTTCATTTGTGTCACCATAGTGGCAAACTAGCTATTGCATTTGGGCTCATAGTGAGAATGATTTTTTGTCTCTGGGAAAGCAAGTCTTTGCTTTATTTCGATTTTTCTCAAATTATCAGTCTGTATTTGCTGATTTCAGCTTATTGTCTGTGCTCAGATAAGGAGACAGATGGGAAATTACCTCACGAGTGAGGAATATGGAGCGGTTGAGGAATATAGCCCAACCCTTGACCAAATGAGCTCCAGATCCACTACATGCCAAATAACCATCCATCAACCCCAAAGAGTGCTGTTCAGATGCAAACTTCAAACCAATGAGACACATCCTTCATCTCCATTCCTTTCAGCATGCATACTCCTGGTTTTCCATTCTCTCAAGGGGCATACTAGAGCAGCTTTACCAGGTGACTCACACCTAATATCTACTCCATAATCTTCAAGCTGAGTGGATTATCTTAGCCAGCAATTCTTAGTGAAACTATTGCTTAATCATTGGTCAAGGCTCAAATCAATGATAGACAATGGTTAATAACTGATGAAGAGGAACATCCACATAAAAGAACCTCAGAGAACCTAATATACCTTGGAAAGACAAACATGGTCTCACCCTTCAGGATGCTGGAAGTAAGGCATTTGCTTCACCACCTGCTGGCAACATCCCCTGACTATTGGAGATAGTGTAAGGGACATCCTCGTACTAACATTATCCACATCAGCTGCAACAAGCAACTTTTGTGTTAGCACAATCTCACAAGCAGTTTACAAGACATGAAACTAACTCATGCTATGTTGCTTACATTCATCACAATGGTTTTCAAATTAGAGGTTCAACCTATGTATTGCACCTATAACATTGAAGAAGGTTCAACTGATGATGCTAACATTCACACTACTGAGGACCAATTTAAAGTCAAGTTAACCCAAATACATACCATCTTTTGATCCGGAAATAAAATTGTAATTGTAGAGAGGAACTCCACAAAATGTATCAGGCCACCAGAAAGATGCTGTGTCAGTTTCAGCCAAAACAAACAAACATAACAAGAATGAGTATGGTCATAACCTCATGAGCACCATTGACAAAGTAGCAGACCATCATCACCTTTATCATGACTGGCAGTGACTAGCCGACATTAACACCCACTAATTTAATCAGCTCCTGATAGTGGGTGTAGATAAGTATGCATTAATCTGCTTTAACAGTTAGGACAAACAGTTATACAAAAATTTGCATCTGGCATTTCTGTCAAGTTTTTGGAATCCATGGAAAAACTTAGGAATGAACTGGGCTAGGAATCAAAAAGTGTGGCATCAATTGGCTTCCCAATACACATAGGCCAGGCATTCAAAATACATGAGTGAGAGACACAAAAGAGTACTCACAGAAACAAGATGGAGGTTGACGCCAATGTACTTGGGCAGAGCTCTTGATTCACATACAACATGGGTGGCATTGTTCTTCTTTGACCAAATCTCCACATGTGTGGCACCGCATGACTCAGCAGATTCTTGAGCCTGTAGGGCAACCTCAAGTTTGAAAGCACAGGACCTGTCTAACACTGCCAAGAAATAGAAGAAGAAAGTACAGGAGTGAAACACATGTACAGGAGCAGCATTTCACATAACTAAAAGTGTATGCAGTGATCATCAGCCTATAGAATGGCATTTACCTTGTCCTGCACCTCACTTAGCAGATCAGGATCAACATAGAGTCTGGTGCTGCCAGGTTATACATTGCAGTCACATGATTGGGTGTACTTAATGTGCTTTTCAGCAACCCAGTGCCCTTTGAAACAGAGTGCACATTAGGCTGGAGACACAGAGAGTTTCCCACTTCTCAGCTGGCTGGGAGGCAGGAGTTCTGCCAACTACTTGTTGCAATTGTGTCTGAGAAGATCTCAGCTGATGCAGACCCATTTATATGACACTTTTGCACAATGTATAAGGTTTCATCCAAACGCTCTGCAACATCCACACCATGCCATGTTCTGCAGCCTTACTTTGTGAACTTGGCACTGACTTTGTGCTCAAAAGCTGAGCTGAAGTCTCAAAATCCAAAAAGGCTTAGGAGAGAGGCAAGGAGAGATCAAGCATACCATAGTGCTTGGCTGAGTTCAGAAACCATGGCAAGGTGACAACAAGGAGACCTCTGTGTAATCCATGCCTCAGGGCATACTCAAATTTCTGGCCACTATAACTGTTCATTAAGTCAAGGCTTCTCAGCAATTTTTCTGAGTTGGTAGTACAACTCTCAAACAAATGAGGCCACTTTCTATTCCCACAAAGACTTGAAAATTACACAGACTTACACAAATGAAAAAGGAGGAGGATATTCGAACAACAAGATGAGTGCAGTTCACATGGAGATCTGGGCTGTAATGCCCCCCCATCTTCTCTGTCATGATCTGGACCTGTTTCCGTGCCTATGCAACATAAAATTGAGAAGGGTCATTCAATGCAAATCAAGCTATGCATCATATACACCTCCTGGAAGCTGGGAAAATGTTGATTTCACTGCTATCAAACTTTGAAATGCCACTGCCATCAGAAATCTCGGAGAAATTTGAAGATGTACTCAAATCAAGCTCAGAGCTACATAACAGATGAAGGCAATACCAGCTCCATTTTTGGACTACTGGCATCTCAATTCAAGGAATTCATTTTATACCACGCTGAAGAAGAAGAAGAAGAAGAAGAAGAAATCCTCGACGAGAACACGGTCTCATGACTGTTTAATAATCTCCACCCCCCTTGCTTCTTCTCGATACGATCGTTCCATCTTCCTTACGGAAATACAATACTTGTTTGCTCGCTTGCTTCTCGTTGGAAATTTTTTACGGATATTATTGTTGTTGTCCTACAAAAAGGAAAGGAAAGGCAGGAAGAATGAGTGCACCTCGGCGCATTGCGTCTGCAATGCCTTTGCAGTCGTTGCCGGGAAGTATGTGCAGCAGCACTGCTGCATCAGGACCTCTTCTGCACAAAAGAACAATATCGTCATCATCATCATCATTTATCATCTTCTTCTTCACGGCATCTTGTGGTGGCTTCGTCTCCACCTCTGTTTTTGTCATCAGGAGAGACTTTCGGCCTCGACAGACAAGAATTCTTGGGAAGGATACAACGATTGAGGTTCTTCTTCTCTCCTCTTCTTTTTTTTTTCATCCCCTCCTACCACCAAACCTTTCTATTTTAATAGCCGAAGCTAAAGTTGGATTATTTGGGAGAGATGAGACAAAAGGAAGAAATCGAGGAGCTCTTAGTAGAAAAGCTGCAGAAACTTCTCATGATGTCCATTGACAGGCGCATACCTCCCAAGAAAATTGGACATATCCGCCGCGAGCTGGGTCTGCCTGACGAGTTTAGAATGAATCTCGTGAAGAAGTATCCTCAGTACATGCGAGTGGTTGAAACTGAAAGGTTCTGCTTTGGAGCTCACAGCATAGGATCCTCACCTGGCCATAACTGCCTTGGAAATGTCCACGCAAGAGAAAGCGGCAGCAAGGAAGGAGCTGGAAGAGGAGCTTTCCAAGAGACTGGGAGATCAGCCAGAAGCAATTGTGAGAGTCCCGAGGTTTACTAAGAAGATAGATTTGCCAAAGGGTTTCCAGCTGAAGAGAAAAGATAATGAGTAGCTTATTAGATTTCAGGAGCTGCCCTACATTTCACCCTACTCTGATGCGAGTCAGTTGGATCCAGCATCTCCTGAAGCAGAGAAGTACGCGGTGTCTGTAATCCATGAGCTGCTGAGTCTTTGTGTGGAGAGGAAGAAGCTCTTGGTCGACCATCTCACACATTTTGGATGGAATTACCAGTTCTCATAACGCAAGCAGGCTTTACTTATCAGGCACCCAGAAGTGTTTTATGTATCATTGAAGGGGACATGCGATTCAGGCTTTCTTCAGGAAGCCTATGAGGGCTCCAAACTCAAAGAGAAGGATCCTTTGGCTCTGTTGAAGGAGCGGATGGCAGAATTGGCTGCTCAAGGGAAGAAGGCTGAGACAATTGATGAGAATAGTGACGATGACTGGGATGATGATAATGAGCAAGATGATGACAGTGTTAGGGACAGGAAGGTGAGAGGGAAACAAATGCATGAGCCTGATGCAGACTAAAGCTGTTTCACAGTCTGATTTGAGAAAGAAATCTCTTGGCAGCTAGAGAGCTATGGTAGAGCTCTCTCTCTCTTTTTCAGGTATGGTCAGTTTTATTACTCAAATTAATTTTAGAAATGACAGTAATGTACATCTAAACCACAATGTGGCCAAGGTCAAAAAATGAACAAATCTGTACTGTCAAGGATCTTTAATGCTGAATGAAACCCTCAGTTGCAGCACCTTTGATGATGCATTCCCACAGGCATTTTCAGTGCAGATTTTGTCTTGAGACTTTGTTTGCTCTCATGGGTTTGTTATTGGGATCTTCACATTAATTTGATTCATTCATTGAAGTGTGCTCTTCTTTTGTGTCAATCCAGGGGTTATAAGAGTACCATCAAAGCATGTTTGATTCTGTTAACCCATGTGCTGACATGAACTAGGAATTACTTCATGCAGAGAGCGAATTGGAAAACCGTTGTTGTCCTTGACAAAGTATAAGCACCTAGGACTTGTTGCCAACCTTCCCATTGCTGTAGTATAAGCGCCCAAGAGTAGTTGTCAACAGAGCCAGGCTAGCTCACATTCCAACCTCACTCTAATTGCTAGGCTCTTGCCCCAGTTCCCAGATGCAGAGATATGCAGTCCTGTTTCTGATTTATGGTACCCATAAAGAGACATTCATGAAGAGTTCTGGGATGATACATATCAAGGTTTGCAACATCAATGTCATCTACTACATGTATTTCCTCACTAGTTGCTTGCTATGCTTGGTTTCAAGGACTTGGATTAGAGCATTTTGCTTCACATGGACTAAGAAAGTTTGCACAAGATACCAGAGAAAAGAAACTCTGTACATTCTGCAGCTTTGATTTCAAATCTGATCATGTTGGTAAGTGTAACTCCTTTGTCTTTATTTCATGATTGGAAAAATGGTACCAAACTCTGGCATCAACTGAATTTGTATTAATCTATAATCCACTCAAAATAAATAACCTCAATCAGCAACTTTGGATTGTGTATTGGAAAATCCATGTCTAACTACCTCCTTGTGAAGATTTCTGTTGTGGGAGAAACTAACGATTAATTAGTCTGTTGCTGGGTTTGGAGTTTCCAAACACTACAGATGCTCAAGAGTTCATTTACCCCAATGTGTCAATTGCTCAAAACTCTAAGAGGTATGTGTATTGCTGATTCACTTTAAGATGAATGTTATGATATAAATACCATATGAGCAACTTCCAAGCAAGAAACTGCAGACATGTTCTTGGAGCTACACACCAGAATAAAAGACCTACCTGTTTTCTCATCACAAGGATCAGCTTTTGCTTAGATGAAATTCACCCTTTTTTGTTGTACCCAGGATGCTGTTATTTCATGGGACTGGACCTGCATATCAGCCTCTCTAAAGAAACTGCTATAACACTGGAGTCATCATTTTGCCAGGAGCAGGTTCACCTAAGAAAAAATGCCTCTGTTTTTCTAAGATGGCACAAATGAGTGAATGCTTACTGTGTGTGACAAGCAACCCTTGAGTTTGGGATTGACAACCAACCTCAATTTCCGGCTGGCATTTGAAGGACCCTTTCACCCTTTTACCATGGCTGCCTCATCTTGGTCCTTGTACTTCATTCCATGTGGGATCTTTCACACCTTCTTCTACATCAAAGTCAAAATCATTGAAACAAAACATTCAGCTGGAAGCACATGTTTACTACTGTGACTATACTTTCTTAGATGCTGACTACATATGGCAGTGCAAACATATCATTATAGTCGGTGTGTTGCAGAAAAGGGAAAAGGAAGGGTATGACACTGCAAACCTGCTTTGACAGTAAGCAACTTGATTGGGTTCTCATCTGCTTGACAGCAGCTAAACATCACTGAAGACTCTAGCAGAGTACAACATACAAACCAGTGTAGGGCAGGCACTAGGCTGGAAACCTGGTATATAGAGTGGTACTGGTCCTGGTATCAAAGAACCAACCAGACTCATATGACTTGAGGCAATACAAGACTCCTACAAGTACCTGCTTGGCAGGGACCTGAGGTACTACCAGTTCAATAACAGGGCTACATATGTCCCAATACCAGGTACATAGTATATACCTACCACATACCAGCCAAAAATTAGCCTTGGACCCTAACACCAGCTGGTATGCAGCAAGAGTTACCCACCCAAAACTTGTGCAAACTCAAGCCAATATTTAGTAGCAATATTGCCACATCTATGCAGTAGAACAACAAGGTGATATATATACAAGATTGCAGACAGAACTCCAACATAACAAGAGGAAGATGTTTATGTATATCTTTACAAGATTGCATAGAGAACTCCACCATAACAATACCTTGAAGGTAAGCCACTGATCAGTTCCAGACAACCCAACACAAACATGACAAGAATTGTGTGGTAGTGGCTTTGCGAGCATAATTCTCACAAAGTATTGGACCATCTCCTTCATTGCAAAAAAGCAGTGACCAGCTTGCCGTTATTCCCTGACTGACTTCCATCAGCTCCAAACAGTGTGTATAGAATGAGAAAACAACAAGCTGCTCAAGATTTCAAGCAATAGAAAGACTGGGTCATGATGTGGAGCTACTAGCAGAGACAATGAGAGTTAATGGGGGAAAAAAAGGTCAATAAAAACCTCATTCAATCTGCCACAAGCTTGTGATGGTGCAGCAAATGGAGTGAAGATTATCCTTGTACAAGCAAGCAAGCATCTAAGCCAGAACAACCAGAACAAAGACTACATGAAACCATCTGCAGCATATTGGCAGTAAAAAACAGTCAGAAACTACACCTCTCTACAGACATGAGCCACAGCCACAATATGCCACAATTGAGAAGCACCCAGTTCCAAAAACATGAAGACAGAGACAATTGCAGTAAAAAAGAATCAGAACATCAGAGAATGGCAAGGAAAAAAGGAGTTTGGACTGCAGCTCACCAATGTCAGTTGATATGCAATTGAAAGATGAAGGTTCACATTTGTCATAGCAAAACTCCAGGCCTCCAAAACACTCTGACAGAAATCAACATCAATGTCACAGGGTCCAAAATAAAACCAAAGTTACTTCTTCCTGCACATTGTTACCATTGAATGGGAAGGAGAACATCATGGAGTACCAAAAAAATGTGAAGAACATAGATAAGAGTGTCAAGAAGTGATTGAGCATCTCCAATTGCCACTGCACTGTGAAGTACACAAGAAAGTGCAAGCAAAATGAAACAGAAAATGTAATCAGAATTGAACAGAACATAGATAACAGTGTTGAACAGTGGAACAAGGATCTCCAATCACTGTCACACTGCAGAAGCAAGTGGAAACAAAATGCAACACAAAATGCAATCAGAATTGAACAGAACATAGATAAGAGTGTTGTGCAGTGAGGCAAGGGATCTCCAAAACAATTGCTGCTGCACTACTACTACTGCAAAGGAAGTACACAACAAGACAAGAAAGTGGCAAGCAAAATGAGAACCCACAAAAACTGGGAAGAAAAATCAAAAGTTGTGCACACCAATAATATTATATTAAAGAGCCCCTCCCCCCCCAAAAAAACAACAACAACAATAAAAACAACACTACTGTCAAGTTCTCTCTTAGTTGGTTGTCTCAAGAAAAAATAAATGGTGAAGGTGCATCATCATCATCATCATCTGCTCTCGTCTGCAAGAAGAAGAAGCTCTCCATGGAAGGAAGGAATTTAGTCCTCGATCATTGAATGGAGGCACATCTTCCAAACCCATTGGAGATGACAAGCTCCTCCTCCTCATCTTGTAGTCAGTCACTCAAGTCAGTCTTTTGCAACCTCTCAAATCAATGACTTGCTATTCTCCTCCTCCTCCTCCTTCTACTTCTTGTTCTTCTGCTGCTCTGCTGCTCTGCTGCTCTTACTTCTTCTTCTTCTTCTTACGCTGCTTCTACTTCTTCTTCTCCTTCTGCTTCTTCTGTGACTCTGTCTCTCTCTGTCTCCCTGTCTGTGTAACCAAAACTTGGAAAATAAACTCTAGCAACTTCACCATTACATTTTGGCGGATTGAATCAAATCCTCCTCGACGACGGAAGAGGGGAGAGAGAGAGAGATGGAGAACAAGAAGAAGAAGAAGAAAGATTGAAGGAATTTGCTAAGTGAGGGAGGAAGGAAAGAAGGGAAGTGTGACATAGACTAGCTAGCTAGCAACAAGGAGATCTGTGAGGGATGCCTTTTCTTCGATTCACGGAAACTGGAAGAAGAACAGACTTGGGCGATGTTGCAAGAGTGGAGAGACGGCCGCTCCGGATCTTCTTCGGCATCATCATGTGTGTGGAGGCAGTGGAGATGATTGTTCCGCAGCCAACTCCGTCGCTGGCAGTTCGATTTGAAGACGTTTGTGTGGGAATGTCATCGAATGGCGAGTCTTCCTCTGCATCTTCTTCTTCTTGCAGAAGTTGCTCTTCCTCCTCAAGCTCCAGCTGCTGCTTCTCGGCTTTCAGGAGGCTGCTTCCCGCTGCTTGTAGGCAAGCGAAGGAGGAGGAGGAGAACGGCAACAAGTCCTTGATGATGGTGTCTCCTCCACCTCTTCCTCTTCCTTGCGAGCGAAGAAGAATTACGGCATCGACTTTGCAAGCAACGGAGCAGAAGCTGTAAGAGTCTTGTAGACTGCGGTCGCAAGTACCACAAGCGTTGCCGAGTCCTTTTGCAGGACGTGGTTGTGGTCTTTGGTTCAGGAACACCACTCTCGCGCTGTTGATGATATAAGTCTGCACTTGCGAACAATCGAGCAACCTCTGAATGTCCTGCAAGCGGATCACATCGTGATACACATATCGCCTGATCTGTAGAAGACAATGGGATTGATGCGAATGCACACAATGCTGGCATACTCCTCCATTGCAGTCTACACAAAACACATTTCTCTCGTTTTTCTTCAATGCCGCGTGCTTCGTGCAAGGTACGAAGAATTTCTCACTTAACAGCGCCTCTAACCATGCTGGTTTTTGCTGCGGCGGCGGCATTGACAAATCGTACCCCACCATGACTAGGTAGGTACCCAGCAAAGCAGCAAAGAAAAACAAAACCAAAACCAAAACCAACACGGCTACAAAACCAGAACAAGAGTTCGACAGCAGAACGACGACTGCATTCCGAGAACACACACAACCTCTCTCGAGTCTCTAGTCTCTAACCCCCTTGGGAATGTCACAAGAGTCCCTCCCGCAATGAGCACTGCCCGGTACTGTACCCTACATCTCTCTCTCTCTCTCAGAGACTCGAAGTCTACTAACAAATTCAAGTCAATTGCAGCAAAAACTCTTCGCGCCTATCAAGGAGGATTTCCTTCAAAATCAGATCTCCCCCAGAGGCGATGAGGAAAACTTCTGCTCTCCCGAAGATTTGGAAAAAAAACAAAAACAAAAACCAAAAAAAGATACCAAATAACAAAAGAAAAGTAAATTCCCACGGCCAGCAAAAACAAACACTCTTCCGCAGCTCAGGAGTCTCAGATCTGGCTATGGCGTCGAAGTCGGGAAGAAAAAAAACACACACACACAAAAGACCCCCAAAACAAACACAAATTCTCGATCTTAGTACCACACTTGTGGGAGTTCCAAAAAAATTCAAGTCAGGAAATGGGTGGTGGGATACCAAACTAGTTAGAGACAAAGAATAAGAAGAAGAAGAAGAAGAAATGGAGAATTTGGGAAGATGATTCTGCTGCGACCGGATCGAATGCAAAAAAGGGGAATGAGATCGGCGCGGAAGAACAAGACGACGACGAAGAAGAAGAAGAAGAAGTCCGCCTGATGCCACTCCTCCCCCCTACCCCTCTCCCCCGCCCGGCGCCTCACGGGGCAGTGAAACTCCGGGCTCGGTTGCCAGCCTGGCCTGTGGATTCGGCGGGTCTGCTCCTTTGGCGGGAACATGGTTCTCTTCTGCAAAATTACGGAGCGCCCTAAATTCTCTGAGCAAATAATAATAATAATAA
>Ga0116228_10002945_pt1 | contig 14869 bp, 17 predicted proteins | sample S1TSphfallax_2_FD_89694 | JGI IMG/M metagenome (GOLD analysis project Ga0116228, IMG submission 89694) | Host-associated microbial communities from peat moss isolated from Minnesota, USA - S1T2_Fc - Sphagnum fallax MG | ecosystem: Host-associated > Plants > Peat moss > Unclassified | place...
CACCAATAACCATTAGTAGAATAGCCACCAATAGCCATTAGTAGAATAGCCACCAATAGCCATTAGTAGAATAGCCACCAATAGCCATTAGTAGAATAGCCACCAATAGCCATTAGTAGAATAACCACCAATAATCACAATAAAATAACCATTAATAGAATAATCACCAATAGCCACCAATAAAATAACCACCAATAGCCACCAATAAAATGACTACTAATGGCCATTAATATAATAACCACCAATAACTATTAATAAAATAACCACTAAAAACATTAATAGCCACAAATAGAATAGGTCCTAATATCCATTAGTAACCACCAATAACACTAATAAAAGAACAACCAATAGCCATATATTAAAATTGCTCAAGATTGCCAAAAAAATCTAAGGTGAAATATTTTATAATAGACAAAAATAACTTAAGGTGAAATAATCAATAATAATCTATAATTGCCAATAATAACATAAGGTGAAATAATGTTCAATTGCCAAAAGTAACTTATAATAGTTGCAAGTAATCTAAACTAAAATAATTTATAATAACCAAAAATAACATAGAATAGCCGAAAAACTTACAATAGTTGAAAATTGCCTAAGGTGAAATAAGCTAAAATAGCCAAAAAAAACTTAGAATAACCAAAAATAACCTAGGGTGAAATAGCAAAAAATAACCAAAAATTATTTAAAATAGCCAGAAATAGCCGTAAATAATGTAGGGTGAAATAATTTAAATTAATGAAAAATACTCATATAATAATTGAAAGTATCTTAGCATAGGTAGTATTATTATATTAACAAAAAATTATACATTTATTAAACTTTTTTTTCTTCAAAAGAATGGTCATTGAAATGTTATTGAATAATGATATTCAACTTTTTTTTGTTCAAATGATTTTAAACTTTCGAAAAAAATAAAATGTAATTATGTATATTATTGAAATTTTCAAAAAAATAAAATTCAAAACATTTCATTTGAACAAAATCTCAATAAGATATGAATTTTCAAAGTTTATGTGTAATATTTAAAATGAAACATTTGATAAATAGAATGTAATGTAACATATTATCACAATAAGTGAGGTGGTTTGATGGTAAGGTGTTTGCCTCCATTTTAAAGGCCAAAGGATCAAATTTCATAGGTGGTGTTGTGTGTGATCAACAATGGTATGTTAATCGAATATTCTCCTATTGAATTCCTAAAATAGGTGCGTAGGTTGATTATGTGGCATGCCTACCTACCTAGGTTAAGTTTTTAAACTAACCTAGGTAGTGACATGTGTCAATAATTCATAGGTTTAAAAAATCATGAAATTATCAATAATATTATATATTAAATAATTAGATTTTAATTAATTTCCATGCTGGTTAGTTAATTAACTCGCAAGTGAATGGTTTGGTGAATTTGTATTTCACTTGATAATAACCTTGTTTCATTAGGTGCTAGTGAAACAATTCATTGTCCGTAACAACTAATCCCTGTTCACAAGGGGGTTAAACAATTTCACCAAGTGAAAATGTCCAAATTTATTCAAAATCTAGTGAAACCCAGATTGAACTACAACGCATTTTGTAGTAGTGATACCAAACCAAAAAACTTACCCTGTATTGACCTAAAACCTAAAAGAACATTTAATGAGGATGACATTAAGTGGATTAGAAAGGAAAAATAAAAAAATTGCATACCATGAATGTCTAAAAATAAAAAAGTAAAAAATTTTAGTTACAAAGGAGGGAAAAAAAGAATAGTACCATTATATTCAAGAAATTATGTAAATAAAAAAAGGGTAATAAAAATAGAAAAATAGGTCTACAACCTAAACTAGTTCGTGCAAAGAAACTAACACATGATATGTTCAACATGCCAACGAATGAACCACATCATGTATGGCCTTTAAAATAACCCATATGTCCTCAAACATTAGTAGAATTAAAAGGGATCAAGCACAAATACCATGTGTGGAAGGACTACTCAAAGAGAGATAATGAGTGCATTGTCAAGTGGAATGCAAAATCAAGAGAGGTGTGTGAGAGAGAAATATGTAATAAAACAATAGTTGTAAAACAAGGAGTGTCAAAAGAAGTTTGGTTCAAATCAATCATTGGAAAGTTTAGTGGAGAAGAATTTGCAAAAAAATATGCATGAAAATGACAAAAACACTTTTTGGTTTGTAGCTTTAGACAAACAAAGAACTTTTTATCAACAATCAAGCCAAAGAGTTAGAAAAATTAAAGAAGAAGGAACTAGAAGTGAAGAGAATAATAGTTCTGGAATGAAAATGCCTGAGAGTTTTGATTTCGAGGACATGTGGAATTTTAATCACCCACATCTCAATGTGTAGGATCGTCGAGAGAAATTGCGTTGAATGGAGGTACATATCAAGAAATGAGAATTTTGAGTTTTTTAGGAGGAGGAGCGAAACGATTGCAACCACACTCTAGAGTCAAGTTTGTTGCGAGTTTGGGAATATATGAAGGCAAAGTAAGAAAAGAGGTTAATTTGTTCCTTACACTTCCAACAAGCAATAGCAATTAGAAAAGGAGGTGATTCTTCTAAAGCTTGACTACTTTTTTGTTGGGATATATAAAGAACCTTAGGAGCCACCTTACAAAACCTACATTGTAGTCTTTTGGAATCAAGAGTTCTACTTGTAAAAAAAATTAAAATTAACAATGGGTAAAATGAAGCATGAGATGGAAGAGAATAGTGGGGGTGTTGCTTCAAAGCATGTCAAGGAACTAAAGAAGTTACCAACTCTAAAAGAGTTGGGAAAAATTAATTTCATGGGTTATACGGATGGTAGCATTTCGATTTTTGATGAAGGAAGAAGGAGATTGGGTAAAGAAAGTAGGGCTTGCCAAAATTAAGAAACTAGATTGGAGTCCAATTGATGAGCCAATAGTGAAGGAAATGGTCAACAATTACAACCATGCCAATCAATATGTCAAGTTAAAGGGAAGACAAATCAATGTAAGAGGAGTGGCAAATTTTTTTGGTTTATCCTATGAAGGGGTTGTACCAATTGGAAGAGAAAGCTACAACCCTATTGTTGCAACTTATTTCATTAAATATGAGCATAAGCATTACATACCGTGCTCAAGATACATGATTGCTAAAGCAAATGGTAGGCAAAAGGTTGCTAGATTGGAAGCACCAACAGATATCATGTCTTTAAGACAAGGAAACAAGTTTGTTTTAGGTGCTCTGATTTTAACAATGTTGGTAGTAGAGAAGGAGAAGGTTAACGGGGTTGTTTGGTTTTCCCAAAAGTTACAAAATGAGATTATTGCCATTTAGCGCTAGGTAACGAAAATTGGGAATACAGTAGCTGGACCAACTTTGACCATTATTGGTCATTACTTCTTGAAGTCGTGGGAGCCAAAGAAAGAAGATTATATTGGGACTAGGAAGAAGACCCAAAATAGGAAGGAAAATATGATTTTAGATGTCAATGCAATCTTGCTAGTAAAGAAGAAGAAGAAGAAGAAGAAGAAGAAGAAGAGCAAACATGTTGTAACCACAAGTAAGGAGATCATAAAAATCATATCTCCAACCCAAGAGGGGAATCCTAGTGAGGTTATTAAAGCCTCAAGCATTATGGGTGAGATTGGAAGGAAAAATGTTGAAATACCTAGTGAGAAAATGGAAAAACCCTTAGTACCCATTGTGGAAGAAGTAAAGACACAATTGATAGAAAAATAGGGTATGCAGAATGTTCCAATAGATGTGGATATGGAGAAGGAAAGAGTGCAAGAGGTAGTTAGTGAAGAGGTGATCATTGGAGGAGAGGATGACATATCTCAATACTAAGAAGATGAGGATGTGGAGATCACTACAATAAAAGAGCCATTTCATCAACAACTAGAAATGGAGTTGTTAATGCAACTTGAAAAAGGTGAACATACAAAAAAAAGTTAACAACAATAAGAATTGTAGCAGAGAAAGGAAGAACTACATGCGGGAGCATTAGTATTGATGGACTAACGATGGCAAGAAATTGTTAAGGATATGGCAAAACAATTAATGGTTATGGAGAATGGTGCATCCAACAATGGGGACTTGGATGTAATGGCTAAGTAGTTGGAGATGTTGGCACAAAAGATCAGGAAGAAAAATAATGAAGTTCAAAATTAGAAGAAGGTAAAACAATTGGAGGAATCGTAGAAGCAACTAGCAAACTAAGTAGAGAAAACACTTTATGAAGAAAACCAAAAGACTTCAAGAAAATAAGTGTTTTAGTTTAGGACAAGAGTTACTAATTTAGAAAACAAAGAGGAAACATGTGAAGTTTTGGTAGAATTACAAAAGAGGAACCTCCATCTTGAGGCTTAGTTGACATAGGACAAATCAAACCAGGAAAGGTTGTTGAAGGAAACATAGAAAAAATCAAACAACTACACCAACAATTCATGAAACCATAGACTCAAAAGGAAATAATTTTAAAAGAACTAGAAATGGCTAAAGAAATTGTAGAGACAGAGAAAAACAAAGGACTAAAACATTATCAGGAGATCATCACAAAGGTTGATGTAGAAATTGACTTTAGAAATAGGGAAATCAAAGCATTCAAAAATGAACATGTATGAATAATTGAAGGGGAATGAAAAAGGTTTTGCACTAGTGAGAAGAATTAAATACTCAATTGGCAACTATGGAGAATGCTCAAGAAATTCATCAAAAGGATTGGAAACTTCTGATGGCAAAGGAAAATAAATTATGGAAGGAGTTGAAAGTTACACAAGGTAAAATGGAGTGACTTGCTTTGCAAATTGCTAATGATCGGGAAAACGTGGCCACTAAAAACAAAACCAAAGCAAGGTTATATAATGAACTCGTAGAGGAATTTTTAATAGAGATGGGAGAACTACTGGAACATGTTGAAGTAGAATTCAAATGATGCACCCCCAAATTCCTTAAAAGACTCAAATGTGAATCCAAAGGTGAAAACAACAAAAGAAGAAAGAGTTGGGGTATGTTTTTTAGCTTACAACATTTCGGGGGTAAAAGGGCGTGTTGCCAATGATTGTTTTCCAAATCACTACTAAAAAACATGGGTCCAATTCATTAACCCATTTCACTAAAAAGCCTTAAAAGTGAAATTGGTTCACTAACTAGTGTGTTAGCCTAATGCAATTTCACCATGGGTTAAATCATATACACTTGATTTATTAAGGTTCATTTTTTTATTATTCAAATTATTTATAAATTAATAGAAATATAATATTTATTTAATGTAAATATTTTAATTTATTAAAAGTTTGGTAGTCATACAACTTTTTAAATATGTTATAGTTTGTATTAAGTTTATTTTCATGAATGAAGAGACCTTTCCAAAAACTTTGATGAAAATATTCTTCAAAATAAACTTCAATAAAATTTAAAATATTAAAAATATTATATGTGTATAAACTAGTAATTAAGAAGGTCACATATAATGTTACTATTTTACATAATGTTAATACTTTATATAACATTACAAAATATTTTTAAAAATAATATTATGTGTTTAATAACTTAAATATGATTAATTTAATTTAATTTAATTTAATTTAATCAATAATTATAATTTATACTTATGCTAAAGTATGCCAAAAAAAGTACCTTTTGAATGTAAAAAAATATAATTGTCAACTTTGGAGGTTAAAAAGTAGGACACATTCTTTGAAAATTAATGTTTAAACTACATGAATATATGTAGTATGGCATGAAAAGGTTTTGAAAGCTTCAAATATTGTGTTTACTTTTTTTTTAACCTACTTTCATTCACCTTTTTTGATTTGGTGTTGTTATCCTATTTTGCACAAAATACACATAAAAATATGATCATGACCTTTCATTTTTTCAATTCATTCATATGGCTCCTTCAAAAATGTTTAAAGCATGTTTTGCCATGTTACGAACACAAAATGCATTTGTAATTCATATTGAAAAATAATTGCTTTAACACTTTAAACCTATGTAAAAAAAACTTTACTTTCAAAGGGTTTAACATTGTCATAATTGAAATATTCAAGTTCCAAAAAATGTGTACCAATATGCATGATGGTTCAAACATCAATAACACATTAATAACACTTTAGATATAAACTTGACATAAATAAATAAAATAGCTCAAATAATAATATAGATTGGGGATGATCATACATGGTTTATTTAATATGGCAAATATATCCCAAATTTTATAACATTGGTAAAAAGGCTTTAAATTCAAAAATGCAAAACCTATTTTCCACCTATTTTTATTTTTTGAATAAGGATCAGCAATTGACCTACTTTAATGTGGTTGTTCCCTAGTGTTGTTGATGTTGTAGAGATTTTAAAACCAAAAATAGAAGCACAACAATCCATTTCTAGTGCAACTTTTATTAAGAACATTGTTTGCCTTGGAAAATTCATCACCCCGACCATGAATGTCCCTAGAAAATTCATTTAACAAAGCCAACTCTAGGAAAAGAAACATCAAAAGAACATGATAAAGGCCATAAAAATTTGTAGTAAAAAACCACAACCAAGGCAACAATAGAAAAACATGACCAATAAAAACAACAAAAGAACACAACCAAAAACAATAGTAGAAGAACATTACCAAGATCAACAAAAAAAAACACAACCAAACACAACAAATAGGTTTGCATAAGAAGAGCACAACCAAGGCCACAAAGAAGCTCTCAGAATAAGAACACAACCAAGGCCACAAATAATAGCAATAAAAGACAATTCAAAACAACAACAAAAGAACATAACCAAGGCCATAAAGAGTAGTAAGTGAAAAACATGACCAAGGCCATGAAGAACAATGGGAAAAGAACATGACCAATGCCCCAAAAAGTAATGCTGGAAGAACACAACCAAGACCACCAAGTGCAACAAAAGAAAAACATGACCAAACCATGAAAAATAACATGAGAAATATAACAAGACCAAGGTTATGAAGAACAACAACTAAAGAGTAAAGACCAAGGCCATGAAAAGAACACAACCAAGGCCACAAAAAACACAATCAACGCCACCAAAAGCAATAGGAGAAGACCACAACCAAGGCTACAAAACATAACACAAAAAAATATGACCAAGACCGTGAAAGTAGTAGGCAAAAAACATAACCAAGGTTATGAAGAGTAGCAAAAGAAGGAGAAAAATAATGTATCGCATAATGATAACTATCATCATTATGACCATGACCGCCTTTGCCATGACCATTACCACCATTGCCACAACCATCATCACCATGATTGCCACCACCACACATAAATCACCAAAAGAAAAGTCAACTTGGTCGAGGTAATAAATAATAGTAACAAAAAACACAACCAATACCACACAAGAAAAAAGAAAAAAACATGACCACTTGAGACACAAGTTGAATGAACAACTTACCTTTGGAACTTCACCTATGGAACTTGATTTTTGAGCTTTGAGGTTTTGGAGCTTGAGCTTTGAAAAGAAATAAAACACAAAAACCTTGAAAAGAAATTGAAAAATAAAAATAAGAATCCAGAGGTGAAGCTTTAAGCTTTAATAAACATAAAGAAAATCTAACAAATTTGCAGAAAATGAACCAACAAAAACAACATTGAACTCCTTAAACCTAAAATAATAATCAAAATAATATTTTTTTCAATATTGTAGTTTGGTTATAGTTCTAATATCAATTTGGAATTGACTATCATGTTTAATTCCAATTATAATCAAGTTTAAAACTTAGAGTCAATTCCCACCTATAACCATCAAGGTGGTTATAGTTTTAGCCAATTCCAAGTAGGTTTTGAAGTTTTTTACCTAGCAATTGGGGTACCCACCCAACATTGATATACCACCCCAACATTAGTATTGTTTCAATAAAATCCAAACACATATAGTAAATGGTGATAAGGAGGTCATTGTAGACTTCAATTTGGGATGTTGTGATAGTTTGGGCTTTTAATTCTATTTTTTATAACCAAAATCTCAAAGCTTGAACCCCATAGCCTATACTCCTCATTAGTTTATAATTATACAACCTATATGCCATATAGCCATATTGCCCATAAACCATATAACCATAAAGCCCATAGACCATATAACAATATAATCATATAACAAATATAACCTTAATATAACCTTATAATTATATAGCTATATAGCCCATGTTTATATAGCTTATATAATTATAGTCCGTTTGCCCTAGTCTACAACTCCTTTAGGCTTTCCTTAACCTCAATATAACAACTATAGCACAAATAGGTGGACAACCCATGCATTGAAAAAAAAAGTTATTGGAAGGGAGTTGATGTTAGGTTTTCAAATTTTGATCACTTATTGTAAGACTTTTTGGACAAGAATCTCAAGGGGATGAGGCATAAAATGGGAGGTCAAATCAAGCCTAACAATGCATGACTTTAAGGAAAACTTTATTTGAACCTATTTCTAGATGTTTCATAATTGTGAGTATGAATATTAAAGCCCACCCTAATCACCTTTGAGGCATTTTTTTTTTTCAAAAAATGTGTGGAAGCCAAAAAAGCTACTACCACGTACATGACAAAACAAAGTTTATGACAAATCACTTTTCAACCTAGTGCAATTCTAAACATCCAATAATTTTATTTCACTTTTTGGCTATGGTTTTTTTTAATGAAATTAGTTATTTGGCAATGAAGATTATTTGTGTATGTGTAGTTTTGCAATCATGAAATTTTAAAAGTAGGCATTTTTGGCAACTAACATGTTTACATCATTTAGGTTTGGGCGATCAACATATTTACAACATATGTGTTTTAGCAATCAACACCTAACTAAGAATATATACATACACACATTTGCCATACATTTGGGTTGCTCAATACTTAAACCAAACTATTCAAAATGTAATGAAAAAGAAAGTTTCCCTTGGGGAGTCAAACCCCAACCACAAAGGTCTTGCCCATGCAACAAGGAAGATTTGCACCCCCACATTAGAAAAGACCCATAGCTTGCTTTCTTGCCAAACATATTGCTTGCATGACATTGATTACCACATATATATATATATATTACAATTGCTCATGCTCGTAGTTACAAAAATCAACACAATTTTTTTGTTAAAAATATCTATCTAAAAACTATTCTACTAATATGTTTGGTACTTCACCTTAAGATCTTTCTAATGAAAAATAACATCTTCGTATGGAAAAGTAGGGAGGTTAGATTTTTTTGGGCTAAAGATGCAGAATCAAAATATGTTTTCAAAAGGTTTTGTAACTTGTTTTTCATGTAAGCCATATTATTGAAAGTCCTTTCCTTTTCCACAAAAACCAAAACCTAAACTAGAGTGATTTTAGCAAGCTTGCTATATTCATTCAACTTGCATGGCAAAATGGGGGAGTTATTGATCTTTGTCCACAACCTAGAAATTGGGGTTTTATCAAAGGTTTTAGCCATCACTAGTTCAACATTGTGAATCATGGTCAATTGGAAAAAAAAAACTACACATCAAGCTTCTAAGAATCCAAAATTGGGGGGAATGAAACCTCTAGCTTTGGTTTTCTTACTATTACAAAAAGTAAATTTAATCAAAGCCAAATGAACTAAAAAAGAAACGTCATAATTGTCCTTATTTAACAACTATTGGGGATATATTATTCCCATTTCATTCATGCTCTTATGATTTGGAAATCTACACTGCAACTCTAAAACCAAAGTTGTGGATGCGTCTATGCATGTAGCTTGGATCTTGGCCACCACTGTAGTTGTATCTTCTTGACAAACTAGTAAATGACAAAAACCATCAATAGTCTGAGTGTGCACCATAAGTTTTGTCACCAATCCTCATTTTGAGAATATCAATTAGATGTGCAAGATCAGACCACCACCCTAGAGGTAGTTGCTCATTCAAATGGTTAATCAGAGATTTGAACACATCAAAAGTTATATCTTCAAAGCGTGAGTGTGGATCAGTGTACAACTTGAACAATTCAACATTTGCAAACTTGATAACATCCATAAATTCAACAATGAAAACATATCGACATTGTGAAAACTTGATCAAAGTATGCACCACCTCCAACATGGGCAACAAGCAAGGCAAACCAAAAATCAATTTAAGGTCACCAAGCAAAACCAAGTCGTTTTGCTCTTCACTGAATCCAAATGCATCTTGACAACGAGAGATTTATATTATGACATTACACATTTTAGAAGGCTAAACATGTTAATCCAATGTGTTTTCACATTCTTGAGTAGATTTTGACCTTTGGTTTCAAGTGTTTTTACAAGCTTTACAAACACAAGGTAATTTTTGGGGATGTTAATAAAAAACACATACAACAATTGCAACATCATCTCAATGTGAAAGATCAAAGGTAGCTTCAACAAAACAATGACAACAAATTGGTTTGATGTGCCATGTAATGCACATCGATGAAGTAAGGAGATGTGCTTTCCTTTACTTGAGTAATCACACCTGTGCGATGCCCCTAGAACATATAATCATCGTCACAACCAAGACATACCCATTGTGAGGCAAGTTATTATTCAACTAGACCTTTGAACTTGGTCAAATTTGAAGTTATCAGCTGCAACACCCATCTCATCAATATCTTGAAAGGTTAGCAAAATTGGAATTTGAACCCACTTTTTCATCACATATATGTGCACATTAATCCATTGTTGGTTTTCAATGGTTGTTAGCTCGTTTGCACTCAAAGCAAAAAACCCAGATTTTTACATAATAATTTTTGTATTTTCCAACACAACATCATGCACACTTTTTGCCATTCCCCATCCACTAGTGTTAGTCCATTGTTTTCTTGGGTTGTTCTTCAATCCTAACAAATTGTAAAGATCTATAAACATTTTGAATTTTATCAGTAGTTGACCATGACTCAACAAGTGAAATATATTAGCTAATTGGATTAACTTTTTTTTTGAGCTTGCATGAGCTCCAAATTGAACCAAATTAAGGACCAATTCATTTCTTCTCCTTGTGTAAATCCTTTCATTCTTGTTAGTAAAACCACTCACTGACAACAACATTAGTTGTGGCAACAACTGTTTTGAGGTGGCCATCATGCTTTTGGAAAGTATCCAACTTAGGTGAAAGAAGTTTATCCTTTTATCCTTTTGTTCTTGAGTTCTAGACTTCTCAAGAAACCTAGAAAGTTGTACAATAAATCTAGGGTTTTTCGAGACACATGGGCTACACAATATCCTTGGGCTCAGTTAGTTTTGAGACCATATTCAATTGGATTAGAGGATGGAGAAGAAGAACCTATCATTGAAGTGCATTGAGACACATTCGAAGTAGGAATTGGAGAGGGAATCAAAATGTTAGAACCTAAACCTATGAAGAATAATATGAACTTGAAGTCCAATGGCAATATGGGAGCCATGATTTCGATCCATTGCTACAAACAAAAGACACAAAATATTGAAACCCCAAGACTCAAAAGAAATGCAAAATATTGCAATGCAACTTGGAGGTTGGACTCTAGAGCTTTGGAAAACAATAAAGCAAATAAAAAACAATACAAATACACCAAGTTGCAGTTGAACACATTGTGCTTGAGTAATGAAAAGCTTGAAGAAGCTTTGCATTATATCAATCTCAAGGCCCTCGTAGTAGCAAAGTTTGTTCATCATCTTCACAACTAGCTTGAGATTTGAGTTGCAAGTTCTTGGGCTTTGTAGCTTGAGACAACTACATTGAAGGTTGTGCCTTGAAGTTTGAATTCAACTATTTGGAAACTTCAAAGAAGGAGGCCATCTTGATTCGCCACCACTCACATTAAGTTTAAGCATCATTAACCATTGCAAATTGCTACCAAAATAACTTAAACACAATATGTAGAAACTTAATGCACATTATACATACTATGAGGCCAAAACTTTTATGCATGTGAAAATGATCATAACTATTTAGGTTATTTGGCAAATCATGAGGCATCACAAAGCGCCACTTGCGATTTTGGACAAAGTGGTCATCGGCTGATGGCGATACATGGCTTTTCCTTATGTGTTGTTGGCGAATTTTAGGGCTTTTCAATTGCAAAGACAGGCAATGACAACTTTTTTGAGGGGGCAGATCTGGCTAACATGTGTAGGGCCAAGGGGATTTTTGGGCAATTTATTAAAAAAAAAACTCCAAAAAACACGAAAGGCCATTTCACAGGCCCTATTCATTTGTCACAATCTGGCGATACATAATAGCCAGAAAAAAAAAATGCTGCTCTGAGGTCTGTTCCTGTTTGTAATAACCGCCCAACCATGGTCTGGACTGTCCAGTTAAGTGGTGACTCAAGATTCTGCCCTATGGTTTTCAGGTCAAAAAGTGGCCGCTGAAATGGTAAAGAGCCTTACTCAAAACTTGGCTTGAAGCCTCAAACGTGGGCATAAATGTGGGGCTTGAAGGTTTAGGTGGGCCAAGTGGGCTCTCCAAGCTCTTGTCTCGAGGAATTAAAAATAGTTTTTCAGAGAACAATTGTTAGGCTAGGGTAGGCTGGATTGGTCCATCCACCAAAAAGTGGTAGATGATTATGGATGAGTAATTGACCTACCTAGTGGTGAAGACTTAGTTCCACATTAAAAAAAAAAATTATGCTTTGAACTAATCCTCATTTGTGAAGTGAACATTTAACAAAACATTTGATAAAGCCCGTAAGGTTGCAACACTGACACCTGCAAAGTTGGAAGGGGGAAATGGGTTTTAAGCTGTAATATCTTATAGTGACTTGGGCAATATCTTGCAGGATATCATCCTAAGGGGACCAATAGAAATCCTCATACCTAAGTATCAACCGAGGTTTACTCTCCACCACATCAAAGATGATAAGTCGGTAAGGCTCAACTTTAAAAAAATGTATATATATATATATAGTCATACTCTTTTGAAGTCTAGAACATATATAGGTAATTTCTAAAAAGACTAATAACAACTCCCTTTCCAATGCTCCAAACAAAATTAATATCCAGCAGATTCTTGGCATGGGGTTTGCCTTAATTAGAAAATGTAAACTAGAAAGAAATTGTATCTGGAGAAAAGTATTCTAGGATATGTTAAAAGATGGTTATCATGAGCCATGCAAAACAAACCTAGGTAAAGGAGGAGGAGGAGGAGGAGGAGGAGGAGGAAGGGGGTACTAACTAGGGCAAGTGGGAAAAGTAATATAGGATATGTTTTAAGCCCCAAGTGTTATATAGTAAGCCTAGGGCACAAAAGAAGGCATAAGGAGGGTTTCTGGGGATAATCATATGAATTTTCCCAAATTGGTTGGAAGACAAGAATCAAAAGTACAATGGAGATAAGAAGCAGATAGAAGCAGGCAGGCACAGTTGCATAAGAATATTGTAAAAAAAGCCATGGGAAAAGAAAGCTTTGTTCTATGGCACGAGGAATGGGGGCAATAATAATAATAATCATAGTCCAATATTTGGATCCAAGATTCTAGGCTTTACACACACTAAGAGGAATGCTCCACATTACACTTTGCACTTTACACACAAGAGGGATGATTCACACATACACTAGGAGGGCCCCAGTGAACCAGCACCCACCAGTGTGAACCAGCACCCACCAGTGCACCATCCACTGGATGCCCCTTATTACTCAGTTGTGGATGAACCTCAACTGAGTTAATCTTTGGTTTGACCTTGGTAACCAATTCTGTAGGAAATAGGTCTCATACATAGGTAGGTTGGTAGAAAAATAGGTAACTACCAAGTAAGTAAATGGTTTATACATGTGTTAGGAAATTTTTTACTACCTTCCTACTAACAACCCACAAGACAAAAAAAAGCAAAGTGAGCTAACCACCATGGTTAGCTAGGGAACTGAAACCCAACAGAAAACTGTTTTTGTTTCCTGACCACTTATCATTCATCCTTCATGGTGCACTGGTGGGTGCTGGTTCACTATGGCCCACTAAGAGGAAGTGCTAGACAAGACCCACCACAAAAGACTCCCAGAGTTGGAGTTGTCATGATTCACTTTATCAATCCATTAAAGGGATTTTATTTTGGTATACAAATAAATGCAACTTTACAGGCAGAAGCTGGAGGGACCCAATTGATGAACACACTCACTTTTGGGGCAGGATACCCGGAGACTTGACTTGCATGTTCGCCAATGCATCACTTTCTATCCCTCTACCCAATAAAGGTGCTTTCATTGAAATTGGAGGACTTGTTAAAATTCCAGGTTCTTGGGTGGGACTGGATTACCTCTGCAATATCTTTCATTGTGGTCAAAGTACTATCCATCTTTCAAGGCTTACTACACAGGTGTGCAAGAAACTCAAATTCCTTGCTGCTTCCTCTTCCACCTTCCATAGTTATCCATTGGTGTCATGGCCACCAAATAAGGGATGATTTTCATGTGATAGTTCCTCATCCAAATGAAGTTAAATCTGGTGACAATCATGGTCAACTCTTGAAACAAGAAAGAGGGGTTGGGGGGTTAACATTTGGTTAAGTGTTTTCCAAAAAATAAAATAAAATTCCATACTTTGAATGGTGAACTCACATATATCATGGTGAAAAACGCACAATTTCTTCCAGACATCACAAATCTCCCCTTCAGTTTGGCTCATGAAAATGGTTTTGGCTCGGCGTAATTCCACAGGTTGCTGGTAATAGGCGCAGCAAGCAACGCTCTGCACCTGCAGAAAAGAGTGTAATACATGTGATCTGACTACTGCTCAGTATTTCTGGTTGGCCCATCATAATGATTGGTCCAGGTGGTTTACTATTAGTAGTTCCCCACCTATTTGGTTTGGTGTCCCAGTTTCAGTTTTATTGGCGGGGTTGGAGAAAAATAAATAACTAAAAACTTATATGTGAAAAATAATTTTGCAAGGTCACACATACATACTGAGAGCAGTGCTGGAGATGCTGTAAAGCATGGTCTCAGAGTCC
>Ga0116228_10002947_pt1 | contig 14864 bp, 5 predicted proteins | sample S1TSphfallax_2_FD_89694 | JGI IMG/M metagenome (GOLD analysis project Ga0116228, IMG submission 89694) | Host-associated microbial communities from peat moss isolated from Minnesota, USA - S1T2_Fc - Sphagnum fallax MG | ecosystem: Host-associated > Plants > Peat moss > Unclassified | place: USA...
AAAAGACAAGGGTAATATTGTAGATCTTATTATTATAAAAAAATCATTGGACATCAACAAATTAACATTTTCCACTAACTTGTAAATAACACATATGCAACTATGACCTTGATTAAAATATCAAGCTTGTACTCTGCACTTTGCTTTCAAAGGCTTCAACTAGTTTGTAATGTCAAATGGTGGTTTAATCATCCAAAAATTAGGGTGCCAATGTTGATTATTTTATTTAGGGGTGAAAGCACATTATGGCGGCCAAAAAATTTATGAAATACTTATTCATATATTGAATATGAGTTGATTGTACCATTTCAATTTCATATGAAAAGTTCTATTCATGTGATTTCACAAAAACATTTGGATGAGGTTTTTCATTCAAACAAACATAATTGTGTTGAAAGAAAAATTGTTGAAAAATCACTTTCATTTGAAAGACAACAAGAATTATATTGAAGGCCTTTGTATCAAAATATATTTTACATGTCTATCAAAACGCTAGATGAAATCAAAGAAAAACTAACCCCCAAAAATACAAAATGTACTAAAAAAAAAAAACATTTTCTTGCCTAAAGTGGCCCCCTTGTAATGTGTTTTCACCCCTAGTTACAAAGAAAATGGATAATGAAACAATGTTCCTTGGTTTCACCCAATGTTTGAGTTCAATAAATTTTAAAACCCCAAGTTGCAAGCTATTGTGTATACGGGTCCAAATGCATTCAAGGGAGCCAATGAAATTATTTTATTTAAGGATTGTGTGTCCTTTGGTCCAAAAATAACATTTTCATAAAAAGAAAAAACTAAATGAATTATTCTACAATTAGGAATTAAATATGCTTATAGTTGCTCCAATATATCACATGTTGTGCATTGCTAATACTTGTTGAATAAATATGAAATTTTAAAAGTGTGTAAACTTTGTATTTTGTTTTGAAATTTTATCACAATTTCAAATCATACCAAAATATGTTCACTATTTGAGAATTCAAATTCTATTATAAGCTACAACTTTTTTATATACATCATGTACATTATTCAATTGCATTTTAGTGATGATGAACATTGGAACTGGTTTAGGGAGGAGGATTTTAAGTTCCATAAGTTGTTGTACATTGGACATTTATAAACTAGAGTTTGTTTAGCCCATTCCCTAGTGAAGAGGCATGAAAAGGTGTCTTTTTAGAGTTGTGTGTTTTTAAAGTTTTTTTTAAAAACTCCATATTGACAAGAAGATTTTGAATACCTTTTCCACCAATTCACATATCATTTGTTGTCAATTAAATTTGAATTGAATTGAATTAAAAAAAACCCCATTCCAAGGAGAAGGTGGTTAGAAATGACAAATTAAATTTTCACCCCCAATTCTTGTGTTAAAGTGATATTAAAATATTATTAAATGCCACTTCTCACTGAATATTAATGAATTTGATTTTTAAAATGAGTTTATCAAGTCTAATTTTATTTCATAAACATAACGCTAATCAAAATAACTTGTCAACTTTGATAAAATGCAATGATAGATATTTCATCTTCAATGTTGATCTAAATATATTTTTAATTTTGATTAAAAGGTGTCCATGAAAATAATACCAATATTTTATTTTCAAATATAATGGTTAATGGTTTTATATTTCATTTTATTAATAAAATATGAATAATGTAACTAAATTGCCATATTCTTAATTTTGAAATTTTCTAATTCAATTTTTTATATTTAAAATTATAACTATAATGGAACTTATTTTTATTTATTTGTAAACCTGAATTTCAACACCAACTAAAAGTTACAATCATGTTAAATTAATTGTAACCACTTGTTGGAATTATGAGAAATTTGAAAATAAATCAATATTTGATCCATAAAAAATGTATGGAAACAAAATGTGATTTAATGGTTTAAAATATATCAATACATGTGAAACAAAATATTGAAATTTATAACACAATTTGCAATCATGATGTGTGGGTCAAAAAGTTTAATTGTAATTTAACATTCATCTTTCAAAACATAAATAATGTATTATTTGATAAACTAGTAAGTTTGAAAATATAGTTATTAAATGAAAAAATGAAACACAAGTGCATTTGAAAGCGAAACATTCACACTTAAAATAACAACATGCATAAAACAAATTCAAAGTTTTCAAAACCTTGTTGTGATACGTAGTGATAATAGGTTGAAAAACATACAATTTATAATTAATATGGAATTGATATAACCAAAATATTAAAACTTTGAATACTGTAAAATTTGAAATCAAGAGTTAAACTTTGAACATGTTTCAACTATTTAAAAAATTAAAAAAAATTAAAATTAAAAAAATTAAAACTGTTTTGATCAATTCTTGTGGTTTAAAAAGTCTTGCCCATGTCAAGTTACACTCAATTTGCAAGCATTGGTATATTGCCCACAAATTAGATCCTTTTTTTTCTTTTTTTCATAATTTTGTCACCTTTTATTTATTTTTTTCCTTCTTGTAAATCTTTTTTGGAAACAAGTCATCCATCCTCCTACATGCATATAATTCAATTAATGATACAAATTGAAAGAAAGTTGCAACCCTTACAACATATTCATGTGATGTAGAAAGCGCACATGATGTAATACAATCATAAATTTTTCAATTTTTCTTAAATATTTTTTAGTAATGTAATAAACCAGCTTTAACATGTATTTGTAAAATAATTAATGAAAATTGAGATTTTTATGTCACAAAATTTTTAAATCTTGATTATTCCAAAAGAGTATGCATTTTCCTTCATAATTTTTTGTTCTTTGAAAAAAGTAAAAATTACAATTACAATTTTTTCACAAATATTATAATCAGTGTAAAAAATGCCAAGGTATTACAAAAATAAATAAAATGTAAATATACAAATGATATCCATACATAATAGATTATGCAACAAACAAAATGGTTTGTTTTCTTCTATTATGTTATATTTGCAAAAGATACAAAGATCATTGAATGAGTTCAAAAAGACATACAAACCTTTTGATTTCATCAAGTCTTGTTTTATAGCAACATTTTCATCTTTTATCCCATTCTACAATGTCAATAATAATTTTAGAAGCTTTCATAAGTTAGAAGCATATTTGGATCATATAATAAGAAATTAATATTTTTATATAATAAGTTTATTAGATTTACTTTTTAATCCATCAATTATTTCAATTGTTTTTTCTCACATAATGCACACATAATAAAGTGAACATCACTTCTTGTGCAACATTTTAAATGAGTACATATCACAATTAAAGAGGAAAAAAAAATGTACACACCCAAACATACAAAATTCACAAAAAAAATGTTCCATCCAAAATCACAATCGGCAATATAAAAACAAAACTTTACACAATTTTAATATCTTTAATTTTATGGTTAACCTTCATTCTTGTTATGTGTTTGAACTACATTTTCATGGAATCATTACTTGAGTTGACATTTGTTCCCTCTTGCCTTGTGTGCATACAACTTTCACATGATATTTATATAATTATAAAAAATCACACAAAATTATATAATTATGACCTATGAAACAAAAAAAGAAGTAAACAAGAGATTGTGTACCATGCATAATATCAAAATGACTCCATCATTGTTGTTTTCACATGCTAAATGCAAAAGATATTTTTCCATTTTCGCCTTTTGCATTAACATCATTTGTTACAATCTTTTGAATAATATCAACATATCCACATGAAGTTTAATTAGACAACATATGTTCATACATCAATGACATGACATGTCGAAATAACTTTGATATAAATGAATTTTAGTCAAAGGTTAACAATGATATGATGCAATGTGTAATGTCCAATAAATCCTCCTTATTGCACCAAGACTAAAACCATTGAAAAAACAAGGATAAAACAAATATCCTTATGGAAGAAGTTTTTTTTACAATGCTATTGAAATGAGAAACACTAATTAATTCTTATATGAAATTGAGCTATGAACAACATCACAATGCGTTTTGAATTGAATCTACATTTCATTGAATGGAATTTTTTTCTCTTCTTTTATTTTTTTTCTTCTTTCAATTCAATATAATACATATTCCCTTTCAACTTTGGTCTTTTTTAGTTTTTGTGAAGATTTGGCATGTTTAACGTTTCCAAAGTTTTTTCATGCTTTAACCCATTATGATTATTGTTAGGCCAAGGTTTCAAAAAAAAATCCCAATATGAAATGTCAGCTTAACAAATCCGAACATCTTTAATCAAAATTCAAATTGATGTATTGTTTTGGTTTGGGAATGACCTAAGTTTAGTCAACAACAAAAACACATCCATACCACACCAAGGACAATGAAGGATGGGGAATAACACAAAGATGGGAATGTCAACAAGGAACGACAAAATGACAACAAATAATATTACGGGTGTTGAAAAAGGACACTCATAAAAACCAATGGCATTAGGTTGGACATGAACTTTTAAATTTTTGAACAATAGGGGGATCAAGATGTTGATGGTGTTGAATATGATGGGGATGATACCAAAAAGTACATTGGGGACATTGTGGGCACCAAGGTTGAAAATGTTTTATATTTTATATATTTTTGAACTAGGGATCATTAGAAAGTATGGTAGGAAGGATGTTGGGGATGTTGGAAAGGCTTAAAAGAAAATTGCTTTGAATTAATTAAGGGTGCTGAAAAGAACATCGTGGGTGTTATAAATGTTATTGTTTTATGTAGATGAAAATTAAATATCATATTTTAAAATTAATGGAAGTGAAAATGATTTCATGGACAATTTAAATATGATCATGGATTACCAATGTCGAGTAATTATATCTTTTGAATAATTTATTTAAATAAAATTTAAGTATTATTGTTTTGACCTTATGTCAATTGATCATCATTGGTAGTGTGAAGTGCAAGTGTGGTAAGGGATTACTAAAAAATGGATATTATGTTTCATATATTGAATTCTTAAAAAATTTAAATTCCAAAATTTGAAAATTGTGAATGTTTTTTTAGTATGATTAATAGGTTCTTGAAATGTAAATATTCTAATCATCTAAATGTTTTTGTGAGATGAAAAATAAGAAAGTCCTTTACAAAATTGTTTTTATTGGATACACATGTTTTCAACCTCAAAAGTCTTTGACTAAAACCAAAACTTAAGGTTGGATTAAATGAATTTTGAATTTGAATAGGTTAAAATTCAGTTGAATCATTTAGCACAACTTGTCTTGATTACCATGGTTTTCAAATGAAAAAATAAACTAATTTTTAGTAATAAATGCAATTGTGATTATGACCCAACATTCTTTCTAGCTTCTTTGAGTGTGTTTTTGTCCTCTTATACAAATTGTATCATAAGGAAATATGTGAATTTTAGTTGTTATTAAAAAAAAAATCATTAACATCTACAACAAGAAACAAATGATTTAACATGTATTACATAATGCTATCAATGTATTGATTAATAAGACAAACAAGCTTATCATGAGATGAACATGGTCTTTGATGCCCTTATATTAAGGGATGAGTTACAAACATAGTAGGAAAAAAATATATTTGGAAGTGTTTTCTAGATACAATAAAACAAAAGTGACAACAAAAACACAATGAATAAACAAGTTATGGATGTAGATGAGTAGCAAGCTATAGATGCAAACACAATAATGTCCAAATGTTGATGAACAAGGAGTTGTAAATGTACATAAACAATGAACAAATGGGTAGATGTAAACATGAACAAACAACAAGCATATCATGAGCATCTACCATAAGTGAAAATCAAGTAGTCACGCAAACAAGCAAATGAGATATAAATGTAAGTGAGCTAGGAGTTATAGATGTGAAAAAACAAAAGCAAAAGATCTGAAGTAAAGATATGTGAGAACAAAAAACAACTTGATGTGAGAAAAAGAAAAAGAAATTAAACATAGACAAATTTAGGAAGAACAAAGTGGAAGAGTTGGGAGAGACAATGGATTTTTTTGAAATGAGGAAGAACAAAGTTAAAATAAATATAAATATTGGTTAGAAAAAAAGTGTAACAAAAATTATTTTACCATGGTGTGCAAGTGTGAAACATTAAGAAAAACTTCATCAATGACATGATGTCACACAAACCATTGACAACAAGTGTGGATATGTTGATGACAAAAAATGTGAAATCAACATCATTTTAATTATCACACAAAGGTAGGTAGGTAGGGTTCCCATTTTTTACCATTAGATTAAGGAAGTATATGGTGTTAGCGGGGTTAGTTTTAATTGGTCAACATACCCCTTGGTGTGGATGGACCTTAAGTATGAAGGGTACATTATATGAATGAAAATCAACATGCCTTTTGAGGAATGGTATTCATTCATTAGTGTGAACGTGGTTAGAATAGTATATATATCATAGTACTTTTTTCCATTATGGTAGTAATAAATTATTTTCATTAAATGTTTTGTTTTCAAAGACAATTATTTGCAATGTCAAAAGTTCTAGAAATTTGTTTGATGTTATTATTGATTGCATGCCTCAAAACTAAAACTAGGTGGTGTAATGTGCGTAAGTAGTGCAAAATTACTTGGCATTTTTTTTTCCCCCACCTTAATTATAGGAATTTTAAGATTTTTTTAATTTTTTATTGTTGGAGTGAAGGAATGATTTTTTTTTTTTTTGTGAAGGAGGTGCCATAATGGTAAAAATATTATGTTAATCAATTTACAAAATGACCTTGTAGTGTGAACAATTTATTTATTTATTTTTTTGGTTTGGGCAATATAAAAATGTTCTATGTTGCTATTATGTTCATTTTTTGTCAAGTCATAATGAAAGTTGAGAAGAAAGTTGAAAGGTATTGGAACATTTTAGGAAGGTTTGGCACCATGAAAATGTGATTTTTTGGTAGGCTTTGATTACAAGTACTACAACTACTCCTACCCAAAAAAAACAAAATATGTGGAAAGCATTGCATTTCCTTCCAAAAAAAAAACTTTATGATGAACAATTTAGATCTCTTACACAGAAGAAATTTCATATTATGACTTTAAGAATACCCATCAAACATTTCAATTTTAACTTGGCACAAATAGTCTAATTTTAATCCAACACACAACTCACTTTCAATTAGTTATGCACTTTAAGTTGGACATTTTTTTAATCCAATGAAAAGTTAAAATAACATACATTTTCCATGGTCTCCACCAATGTTGAAAGATTTTCTAGTTCAGAATTAGGTTTTTGTGATTCGAATTGGCACAAGGATTGGACAATGGGACTAGCCTTTTGCTAGAACCAAAAATAATTTTTGAAACTTTGAAAGTAAACTCTTGAAAACATGTTTAGGTTTCTAAGGTGCCTATAATGGATTTTTTTTTGAAAAATCAACAATTAGGCTAAACTTTTAAGGTAGACACATTGAAAATTTTGAAAAGTTAATAAGGACACACATTTAAAGCTAAAATGATTGATTATAATTTCATGTAAAATGATTTTTTGTTTTAACTTGTTCTGAAACCTAATTCCTTCAAAAATTTCAGTTTTAACTTGTTGTAAACCTTCATACGTATAATTTTTTAAACCTTTGGGGAGTGTGTAACGTGTAAATGGAATTAAACCTTGTTTTGAAATTGAGCCCAAAGGTTTTTAAATTTGAAAAAAATTGTTAAATTTTTTTTTGCAAAATATAGAAATTTGAAGAATTGAGCTCAAACCTAGACTCCAAGAATTGGCTAAAACTTTTTAAAATGTCAAAGCAAAGACCAAACATTCTTTCCAAAAGTAAGAATTAGGCAACATTAGTCTCAACACATTTTCATAATTTTTAGTTGATATATACGATTGTTCAACCGTAAAGTTGCATACTAAAAAGATGATCCATAAAATCATTCTACACAAATAATTCATAATCAATAAAGAAATCCATAAAATCATTTCGCTTCAAGGCCCTTTTTCATCCCTTTAACCCCTATTTTAATAACCCTTATGCAAGGTTGTTTGTAAAATAATGAAAATTTCTGAAGTTAAGAGATCAAATGTTAAAACTCAGGATTAAATGCACGTGGTTTGAGAATAATTTTGACAATAATACACATCAAAGCACACGGAAAATGTAGCAACAATAGTTAGGTGCTTAGGAAAAAGGAAAAAATAGGGGACGAAACTAGATTCAGAATAATGAAATGAAATTTTGTGAAATTATGAAGTTGACAAGTTGAAAATCATCATAATTATCATAGGCTATAACTATGAATAATTTCACTACTCATATCACAATATTATAGTAGACGATGGAAAAATATATAGTAAATTTATTAAAAAAAGAGTTCAATTTTTGAAAATAAATAAATATTTGTTTTGTCAATGTGGAAATTGATCCTAGGCTATATGGTATTGGAATTGTTTCACATGCAACAAATCACATTGAACCATCATCTTGGTAGGGCAAGGGATATGTATATATATATACATAAATATAAATATATATATTATGAAATAGGTGAAAAGGAATTTAACTATCAATATTTTATAGATGCTCATAATAGCTAGCATAAGTGGAACCCTTTTTCCTTGAAATTAGAAAACTATTTTTTTTTTTGGTCTTTTGTGAAGTAAATTCAGATTTAAAAAAGAAAAATTGGACCAAGTTTATCTATCTAACATATACACAACACATAAACTTTGTAATTTTTTCTTTGGGTTCTTCTATGTCCTACCTTGAATGCCCTAGTAAAAAAAACAAAGAAGGGCACATGAAGTGGACTATGTGTAGATGTCAAAACTTTGTATTTTATGTGTCAAGTTTATACCTATAAATGATGAAAATACAAAATTAAAATCAATTCAACAAAAAGACCCTACCATAGATTAGTAAACCCTAACTTGTTAGGGTAGAAACAAGACCCTATAACTTGTTTTGTACAACAAGTTAGGGGTACAAAACAAGTTATAGGGTCTTGTTCTATCAACAAGTTAGGGTTTACTAACCCTAAGAATAAAGCTTGTTCCACAAAACTTTTTTTTTTTTTTTTGGTGGTGGCTAATTTTGGCTATTATTTAGTTAGAAAAAAGTTGGAAAAAAAAATTGTTCTTTCAGCAAATTTTTATTTTTTGGGGGGTTCATGTTTGCAAAATAAAATAATTATAAAAAGAAGAAACACCACCACCACCTATTGATTAACAAAAAAGCTATATACTGAATATAATATAATATAATATCTGAAAATTATTTTTTCTGACAAATATTGTGATTGTTTAGACCCAAGAAAAAATTGAGAATTGTTTTTTTTTTTTTTTTCTAAAGTGTAGTAAATTCAACCAAAGTTTCTAATTTAGGGATATAGATTCGCCAGATTTTTTTAATATCACAAAATTGAAGGGGGATAAAAAAACCCTGAATTTGAAACATCATACTTTATAAAATTATTGATACAATATAATATAATATAATATAAAACTACTTTTTTCTTTTTCTTTTTCTTTTTTTCCCAGAAATCTTTTGACAGTGCGATCTGAAAAGCAGGAGTACCAATAATAAGTGATGTGGGGTCACAGGCGAACGGGCCGGCGTCGGGACGGGCAGCCACGAAAGCCGGGTGGGGCTGCTGCGGCGGGGCTTGTGCGAGCTTCGCAGGGAGAAGAATCTTTGCAACAGAGAAGAGACGGGGCGACGGACGGGGAGTACTGATCCCGTCTGTGGCAGATCGGCTCGCGAGGAGGAGGAGGAGGAGGAGGAGGAGCACGAGGAGGTAGTGAGGGAGGGAGAGAGAGGGAGGAGGACTTTGCCCCCACATGGCTTCCAAGCGGATCCTCAAAGAGCTTAAAGATCTGCAGAAGGATCCGCCAACATCATGCAGTGCCGGTGAGAATTTGGTCGACGATTGTTGGAAGGGAGTCTTTTTGGAAACTGTCGTTATTTTTTTTTGTAGCTTTTTAGAAGAATGAGATTTGGCGAAAAATGATCTTGTCTTCTTCACTCAGGGTTTCGGTATGCGTGTTTTGAGCTTTTCTTCTTCTTCTTCTTCTTCTTGGTTTTTATCCATGTGCTCTGTAGGTGTATTTTTTTCCCCGTGTTGACATCATCGTACCAGCAGAAAGTGGAAGTGGCAGAAGTGCGGGGACGCTTGCTGATGATCTTTTTTTTTGGGCCCCTGTGTTGATTCTGCCTTCGTGTATGTGACTGTCTATGTGTTACGATGGTTTATAGCGTGGTTTGTGTGTTTTAGTTGTCGGGTGTTGAACACGGAACCGGTGTTCAGGGTTCTGAAGTTAGGTTTAAATATTCTTTTCGATGTCTGTGAGAGTGTGGCTTGTTGAAGGATGCGGTTGTGTGTTCGCTCTGTATGCCTTCGTTGCATTGCCGATGGGTTTGTACTTTCTTTGTGCTGACTGTGTGAGATTCTGCATGTGTCTGGTGCTTGTATCTGCTTGTCTTGCCCATAGTTTGAGCTTCTAGAGTGGCTGGCAGCCCTTCACTTCTTTCCTCTTTTACTAATCGGTCCCAAAGGAAATTAGTCAGGCATCTTAAAGCGTGTTTATGGGTGGTTTAGGTGTGTCTGTACTATCACTGTTATCTGTCTCACTGGACGCCTTACCTTTCAGGTTTGTTGTTAGAGAAAGGCCTGATTATGGTTTGCTGCAGCTTTTATATAATACATAGAGGTGGTCAGAGCACACCATTGCCACTCCACCTGTAATGTTGATGACTTTGTAATTGCAAACAGTGGCATTGATTTCTTCTTCCTTGTTTGTAACAGGACCTGTGGCGGAGGACATGTTCCATTGGCAGGCTACCATCATGGGCCCTCCAGACAGTCCTTATGCAGGAGGAGTGTTTTTGGTCACCATTCATTTCCCCCCAGACTACCCCTTCAAGCCCCCTAAGGTACGTATCTCTTTTAGTTGCATTCAGACCATAATCCAGTCCTGAAGTCTGTTTGTAACAGATTTTGACAAGTACCTTGGTACTTGCCTGTGACGATGACTGTCTGTGTTTTACATGTTGGATATGAGATTGTGCATGCGAGACGCCTGGTTGGATTACTTTTTGGTGTTTTTCTTCTTGTCCGTGTTGTGGGCTGATGACATGATGTTGAAGTAACATCCGAAAGGTTGAATGAGCTTAGATGCACAGGTTTCTTATCTAAGCTGATTTTCCCATCTTTTGGTGCATCTGTACCATGCAGTGAGAACTGTGTGAAGATGCAGAGAAGATAGAAATGCACGTTGTTTTTGAAACATGCATTTTGAAGCCTCAAATTGTAGCAAGTTTAGATCCTTCCTGCAAAAGAGTCGAAACACTCAGATCGTGGAAGAGACCCAGGGTATGCTACGAATCTGTAATCTCATATGGCTGCATTACGAAGAATTAGCACATGTTTGGCCCACATTGTGACACAGGACATTGTTCCAGGATTCAGTTGATAGGACTTATTATGCTTTGGCATGCCCACTAAGACATTTATAGCACAACATGCTATAGTCTTCCATGTTGAGTGCCAGCCATTTTCATGACTGAATCTTCCTGTTGCTTTTGGAAATGCAACAGAAAGTCAGGATGCAGATGTTTGCATAATGGTTTCTCTGAAAATTTGGATGGATTATTATGTACTCTTCTACACCCCCAGTTGAGCTAATGATGTAAGTGGGGAGTCATGGCAGCTGATCACTGTTATTCATTTTGAAGGTGATGGTCTGACACATTGTGAGTGACTCTCATAAGGTTATGACCACACTCATTGTCACATTATCATTAATGCATTGTTGTGGAGTTTTCTCTGCAATCTTGTAGATAAATGTTCCATATTCAAAGTCACTGTGTACATTTTTGTCATTTTGTTGGCTTGGCTGCTACATACTCTAGATGTTTTCTATGACCAAGATGTGAAGATTGCAAATAATAAGCTTGGAAGCAGTAATGGATACAATCTGTGCTGCAAGTCAACTTGCAATTAGTTTGAATGAGACTTTTCAGCTTCTCTTCAAGATGCTGTGTGCTACCTGTACAGGTTGCTTTTCGAACAAAGGTGTTTCATCCAAACATCAATAGCAATGGGAGTATTTGCTTGGATATTCTCAAGGAGCAGTGGAGTCCTGCATTGACCATTTCAAAGGTGAAGATTTACACTTGTATATCTCCAGTTTCATCCTCCTTGGATTGCTTGTGTTCTTCACATTCTGTCTGGTGCATTGGTTTATTGGTTGTCTAAAGAGCTACTGGTCAGATGAGCAGCATCTTTGTTCTGTAGCTTGAACTGCAGTAGAATCATGGCAAACTTTGAAATCAAGACGTCGTGTGTGATACATTGGCCAAGACATTTGTCCTCCATTCCTGTTGCCCCAGGGACCTCTCTCACATCTTCAGAGAGCTGTACATGAACATTCTTTTGACTGGTATAAGTTTCTGATTTGTTTGTAACATGATTATGTACTTGGGTACCTTCTTAGATCTCTCTTTCTCTGCAAAATCCAGTCTGGCATTTTGTCTCCATACCTTCAGCCTGGTACAAGTGGGCAGTGTTAGCATCATTGGTGTGTGAATTATGCTTTTTCATCATACATGTAGGTTGGTTAGTGCTCTCTATATAATCTATTCTTGGTAGATCATAGCAGAACTGCCTTGAGAAGGTTGGCATTCACAAATTTGTGTTGTTGTAATGGGTGAGGGGTTGGCAGGTGCTGCTGTCCATATGCTCACTGCTTACAGATCCTAATCCCGATGATCCTCTTGTTCCTGAAATTGCTCACATGTACAAGGCAGACAGGTCAAAGTACGAGGGCACAGCCAGAAACTGGACCCAGAAGTATGCCATGGGTTAAGTTGCTCAAGTTGCAGAACATAACAGGACATGCACAATGTGCTGCACTTGAGTTCTTGTAGGGGAGATGGCGATGATGATTGTTGTGCCCCAAAGGTCATTGGTGGAGAAATGAAGCATTATCTGGCTCCAGTCATTGGCTTAGTGAATGATGGTTTGAAGTTCCAACATATATTTAGGGTGCTGATGTGTACTTGAGGTTAAGTAGTCATGGTCTTTGTCAGTCTCGGGGTTGAGGATATAGTGTCCTAATGCCTTCATCTGTGTCCATCCTTCTCACATAATCCCGGGGTTATAAGATTCGCTCAGCTTTGCTATTTTCTGCACTGGGGTGACAGCTTTCTGGTTTTGGTTGAATTACTGGCTGAGTGACTTGACTCTCCCACTGCAGCTCAGGAAAAACTGTCATACATTATGGTCAATTTGCATTGTTCTGTCCATGTTTTCCATTTGGTATTTTGTCCTTCTTATACTTGTGAAGGAGAACTACTACAAGGTCTCGGTCGAAAGGATATAATCCTAACTGCTACTTTTAACACTGTTATCAAGGTCTTATTATAATACATAAAGACTGACCTTGGCTGTAGGGGACTATATACTTTTTGTCTTGTGATGACAGGTCTTTGCTGAAGCCATGGCCATTTGTCTATGTGAAAGGCAATTTGGCTAGTGATATGGGCTTGAGTTGATGTGTAGAATGATTTGCTGGATCACATGGCTGATCTATGATGTGCATGATGGCCTTCCAACTTGTCAGGTTTCATAGTGCAGCTGTTTGAAAATGAAGTCGAGAGACACTTGTGCTGGAATCCTATAAAAGTCTTTTAAGGTGAGAAATTGCTAATCTCCAAACACACTCCTAGTAACTTAGTACTGGATGAAGAACTCTAGGAGTAGGAAAGGAAAGTGATTTGATATACCGAATATTTCAAAGACTTACTCCATTGTTATGCATTTTGATTTATTCTTTTTTTGAGCAAATTTGGTTTAATTGTGTTCTTGATTTTATGTTAAGGAATACAACTTGTTATGTATAAACTTAATGAGGCAATCTTTATATCAAGTTAATGTTTGTTTCATGGCACCATGCTTGTGGACTTTTGAAGTCACATGTAAATTACCAGTTGCACCAGCGGTGGGGACTTCATTGACATGAATGGAAACATAACAAGTTAATCTTTGGGGAACTTTCAAAGCATAATTAGTACTCTAACACAAAATAACTAAGCCAACAAAACTTTCATATGTGATGTAATTCTATGGCATCATCAAGTGTTTAGAAGAAGTAATCCTATGGTATCATCAAGCATTTACAAACATAATTTTAGAAACACTTAGATGTAATCCTATGGTATCATCAAGCGATTACAAACATAATTTTAGAAACACCGGATGAGTCTACTCCATATATTGTTGCCCAATTTGAAGTTTAATTATTTTCTTTGGAAGCAATAGCATCAAAGCAAGTCACATTGTAGACAAAGGCCTTTTGTAAGGCATGTAAGTATTTTCAAAAACCTTAATACTAGAATGAGTGAGTTGATGCTTGTTTGGCTTACCTCATTTGGTGGTGGGCCAATTGTACAGATGCCATATTGTCCACGAAACATCCACTATGTGTAGAGAGACTCATATTTCAAGACATGTGAAATTGAATTTCAAACTTCTTTCAACAAAGAACAATGGGCTAGACCAAATTACACGCTAATTGCCAAGAGCAACGCTATCCACATGCAATAATTAAGTTGACTAGGGTTTCATGATCACAACTTTTCTAGAATCGGCCTACAAAATGGACCTTCTATTAGTTTGGGCATTTGCATTAAATCATTTAAGTTCAATCAAGTGAATTCTTGTAATTGTGTGATTTCATAATTAGCTTCTATACACTCAAAATACATAGCTACAACCAACTAACCACTTTAGGTGTAGAAGATCCTCACATTAGTTGTGAGTCTACCTAGTTAATGTAGATTATTGCAACTTGGTTTAGTGTGTTGTTTTGATTCCAACTAAGAAGTTTGGAGATACAAATTTGTTAATCCAAAAGACTTCAACAAGCCTATCCATGAACTAGATGGATGTCAACAACCAAA
>Ga0116228_10002948_pt1 | contig 14864 bp, 16 predicted proteins | sample S1TSphfallax_2_FD_89694 | JGI IMG/M metagenome (GOLD analysis project Ga0116228, IMG submission 89694) | Host-associated microbial communities from peat moss isolated from Minnesota, USA - S1T2_Fc - Sphagnum fallax MG | ecosystem: Host-associated > Plants > Peat moss > Unclassified | place...
CTTGTGTTCATCTTCTTTGCTTGGTTTGGATCAACAATGTGCACATTGGAAAATGCATTATTGGTGTTCATCTACATTGTTTTGTGTTCGACATTGTAGCTTGTGCCTTCATGTCTAAACTATTAATGACATTGCAACCCCCTAAAAACTTCAAGGATAAGTACTTGTTTGGTGACAAAATCTTAAAAAGGGATGGTGCTTCTAGTAGCCATACTCATAATAATATTTTTCTTCCTATTCCTTTTGGTGTGGAACCTCACTATGAGGTTATGAACCTAAATCTAGCACAAGAGAACATTACACTAACCAATAAAATAAAAAAGGCCTATGAAATGAACATGCACTTTCAAGATACTTGGGTAATGAAGTTTCCTTGGGCAAAATCTATTCTGGGTTCCAATGGCAAGGTTGTTCAAATTCAGTGCAAGGTATGTTCCTTAATTAATGGTAAAAATAATCTTATGGTTGCCAAGCTTGATTCACTTTGGAAGCATGCAAGTGGTTATGAAGCTTTGGTAGTTATGTCGGGGGTAAAGGTGGGGGAACATTACTTTTTGAAATCCAATGCCCATGTTGCTAAAAAGTTTTATTTTGCAAAGAGTTCAGAAACAATGTTGTAGTAAGTCACTCATGGTGCAATTCAATTTTTTGACAAGAGGAAGAAGATTGTGCAACTTGCCTTAATCTTTCATTTACTCAATCATGGCCACCCCATGATAGAGTACATAACAATGCAAATGTTATTTGTGTAGCGAAATGTTCCTAACAATCCCATGAAACAAAGGATCGGAGATGGCAAATTGCATGTCTAAGAAAGTTTTAAAACAAACTCAAACTATTGTTGTTGGAGCAAGCTTTCTTTCTTTAAATGCAATCCTAGATTTTAGTGCATGCATATGTGATGCGTGCATGGAAAAGAATTCCTATTCTACTCACATTTTAACATGTTGTTGAGGGTGGAAATGTAAATAATCTTACTGCTATAATAGTTCAAGCCCTCATGCAATAACAGGGTTTGATTCAAGAGGAAACAACCAAGGGGTTGATTTGTTTTGGTGCTAATGGGGCATCCATTTTCCACAGTTGCTGCATTGGAGTGACATTTCAATTGAAGGAGAAATTTGTTCCTTGCATGATGGGACAACATTGCATGGCCCATAAAACAAATCTTGTTATTCAAGTTTTGTCAAATGTGCCCATGGTGGCCAAGTTAGAAGATTTGTTGCAATCAATGTATTTTTATTATTCCAACTCCCCTATGCAACATTTGGAATTCACTAAGCTTATCGAGATCATGGATACAAAAAGGCTAAAGATTTTGTGAAATGTGAAAATTCGATAGATAAACATGTTAGAACCTTTGAAATGGGTGATGGTAAAATACAAAACATTAATTATGAAAATGTCAAAGGATAATGTTTCAGTTGTTCAAGCAAAATTTAATCTAGATCTCCTTTGTGATCTTCACATGTTGGGCTTGTTTTGTTTGTTGCCATTATGGAGGCAATATGTCGCAACCCTAGCCTTGTGCTCGCGACCAAGGTAAAGGGGTTGCAAGGTTGTGGGCCAAGAGGAAACCCGGGAATCATACCGCATGCTCCTAGGAGTGTAAGAAGGTGTGAGGGAGTGAACCCTCACACTCCCAAGGCAACTCCCACTTGTGAGATGGAGTTCCGGTGGACTTCCAAATCTTCAGAGGGCAATTGTAGGGGTCAAAACTCAATGGCTTGAGGCGTTCCTTATATCATTGGAAAGCTCTTGGAATGTCTATGTCTTAAATGGGCTTACATTGCTCATTTGCACATCTGAAACACAAGTTATGGCCAAAAGGAAGGCCAGGAGCCAAATTGGCAGTTTGACTCCCGACCATTAAAAGTTAGAAATCGACCCGATTCCCTTATGTGTAGACAGTGTGCAACATACCGTTGGAAAGCTCTTGATGAGGGCTACAACTTCACTTTAGACCTCATCTCCATCGAAGGTCTGTTCGCAAAGCTATGGCGCCCCAAAGTTGCGGGAGTCCCAACTTTGGCAATTTCGGACTCCCACTTGGGAGTCCTAGGACAAAAAGTCATTTGGACGTGGGCTTCCCCCAAGTCCGGGCCGTGGTGAGTCTTGTGTGTCTGAGTTGCCCATGGCTCATCCTAGCACCAAAAATGCTCCAACTACGCATTAACCACCTTGTGTTGGTTTTGTGCAGGCCCGTGTGAGTAAGTGAAGCTTGTCAATTCTTCCTAGTCCCATCCCGGAGCTCCAACACGCCCCTTTACCCCTCCAAAGTGTTGTGAGCTCGGGAGCGTGCCCCAATTCCTTGCTCTTTCGTTGTTTTTTATTTGGGATTCACATTTGAATCCCTTAAGGAGTTGGGAGTGCATCACTTGGTATCAGAGCTTTGGTAGAGTTCGATTCACTCATTGGGGAGTTCCAATGCCACCTAAGAAGACCCGTGAGCCAATTTGTCAATTCTTCTTAATCCCATCCCAGAGCTTCAACATGCCCCTTTACCCCTCCAAAGTGTTGTGAGCCAAGGAACATGCCCTAACTTCTTACTCTTTCGTTGTTTTCTATTTAGGACTCACATTTGAATCCCTCAAGGAGTTGGGAGTGCGTCACTTGGTATTAGAGCTCTGGTAGAGCTCGATTCACTCATTGGGGAGTTCCGATGGCACCCAAGAAGACCCGTAAGCCAATGCAGGAAACCATGGTGGAAAAATCCACCCAAGATCAAAAAGTTCCACTTGAGGTTATTAGGGAGGAGGAACAAGAGGATTTTGAAGAACAAGAAACCCAAGAGGACCACAATGATCATGAAAGTGAAGAGGAGCAACTAACCATAGTCCTTTTCACCCTGGAACAATTGGAAATCTTGCTCAAGATGAATAGGCCCGATTCCAATGAGTTAGTTGCAGCCCTCAAAGGAGGATTGTCAAAAGGTGCAAGATTCCAACTCGTAAAACTTGGGAATTTTGATGGGGTCCGAAATAAAAAGGTTGTGGATGCTTGGCTTGCGAAAATGGAGGATTACCTTCATGCCGCCAAGGTTGGGTGGCATTCATTTGTGGAATTTGCCCAATCCTATTTGAAGGGTTACGCCTCCACATGGTGGAGGACGGTGAGGCAAAAGGAAGGGAAAACCCATGGCTACACCTGGGAATTCTTCAAAGAACGCATTAAGTCAGAATTCATTCTAAAGAATTTCGACTACATTTCAAGGTGCAAACTTCATGACCTTGTGAATGCAACCAATGACAACTTGCGCCAATATGTGAGGGCGTACTCCAAATTAATGCTAGAGATCCGGCATATGTATGAGCTAGATTGTGGGTGCCATTTTGTGATGGGACTTTCGACCTGGGCCAAGCGCAAGCTTGAAGAGAATTGGTTTGCCTCACTATTCGAGGCCATCATGAAAGTGGAATGTCGCAACCCTAGCTTTGGGCTCGCGACCAAGGCAAAGGGGTTGCAAAGGTGCGGGCCAAGAGGAATCCCGAGAATCACATCACATACTCCCGGGAGTGTAGGAAAGTGTGAGAGAGTGAACCCTCACACTCCCAAGGCAATTCTCACTTTGGGAGATGGAGTCCCAGTGGACTCCTAAAACTTCAGAGAGCAATTTGAAGGGTCAAAACTCAATGGCTTGTGACGTTCTTTATATCATTGAAAAGCTCTTAGAACGTAGATTTCTAAAATGGGCTCGCATTGCTCATTTAGACATCTAAAACACAAGTTATATCCAAAAGAAGGGCCGGGAGTCAAATTGTCAATTTGACTCCCGACCAGAAAAAGTCTGGAATCGACCTGATTTACTTGGCTGTAGACCACGTGCGACATACCGTTGGAAAGATCTCGACGAAAGCTACAACTTTGCTTTAAACGGCACCTCGATCGGAGGTCTGCTCGCAAAGTTATGGGGCTCCAAAGTTGCAAGAGTTCCGGTTGGGGCGATTTCGAGACTCCCATGCGAGAGTCCCGAGAGAGAAAAGCCATTTGGATGTAGCCCCCATGGAGAGGTGAAGAGTATACCCCAAGTCTGGGCCGTGGTGAGTCTTGTGTGTCCGTGTTGCCCGTGGTTCGTCCTAGCACCAAAAGTGCTCCAACTACGCACTAACCACATTGTGTGGGTTGTGTGCAGGCCCGTGTGAGTGAGTAAAGCTTGTCAACTCTTCGTAGTCCCATCTTGGAACTCCAACATGCCCCTCTACCCCTCAAAGTGTTGTGAGCTAAGGAGCGTGCCTTGACTCCTCTTTCTTCCATTATTCTTTCACTTGGACTCACATTTGAGTCCTTCAAGGAGTTGGGAGTGCGTCATGGAAGGCTTTTCGGATGTGGGACAAGGTGAAAAGTCTAGGTTCAAGAAGGATAATAAGTTCCCTCACAAGAAGGCATGACATGAAGGGGAATGGAACCAAGGGCAAGACACCTCAAATAGGGAAAGGCCTAAGCAATTCCAAGGCTTTGGTTTCAAACCCAAAGGAAATTTCTTCAAGAAGGGGGCTCCTTTTAAAGCGAGCCAACCCAAAGGGGATGCCAGTGGGAAACCCAAAAGAACATGTTTCAATTGCAATGAAGTGGGGCATTATTCCAAAGATTGCCCCAAATCCAAACCGGGGAATGGTGGCTCTAAGGTAATTGCCCTTATTGCCAACTTAGCCCAAGGTGAATGTAATCGCCTTATTTTCTTAAAGGGGAAGGTTTTTAAGCGGGAGGTGTTATGTCTTTTGGACACAGGGGCTTCCCACAACTTCCTAACCCAAGAGAGTGCGGAAAGAATGGAGCTCCAGTTGGAGGAGTTCAAGGCACCCATTGAGGTACACTTTGTAGATGGGGTTCCCCATCCCACTACATTGCAAGCAAGAAATGTGCCTCTCCAACTAGGGAGTTGGAGAGGAAAGGTAGATTTGCTGGTTTACACCTTAGGGGGGATGGATTGCATTTTGGGAATGGAATTCATCACCCATAATAATGTGTTCATAGAAGGGCACAATAGGCTAGTTAGAATCCCATCCAAAAATGGGATCGTGCGAGTGAAGGCACGCATAGTGCCTACTGTGGGTGGATCGACCATCCACTTGATGTTAGGAAAAACCTTGGAAGGATATGGCATGTTGTGTGTGATGTGGGTGTTGGATGAGTTTGAGCCAAAGGAGGCTACCAACTTGGTAAGTTCTCCCAAGTGCTTTAAGTGAGTTTTGGATGAATTCCTAGATGTGATGCCCGAAGAGTTGCCCGACAAGTTGCCCCCAAGAAAACAAGTTGATCATGCAATCGAGGTGATTTTGGGAGTGGCACCTCTCGCTAAGGCCCCATATCGAATGAATCATGAGGAGTTAAAAGAACTTAAGGTTCAACTAGAAGAACTCCTTGCAAAAGGGTACATCAAACCTAGCAAGTCACCATATGGAGCACCCGTCCTTTTTGTTCACAAGAAGGATGGGACATTGAGGATGTGTGTGGATTATAGAGCCCTTAACAAGGTGATGATGAAGAATCGATATCCATTGCCTCGAATTGATGACTTGTTTAATCGACTCTCGGGAGCTAAAGTGTTTAATAGGATTGACCTACGCTTTGGGTATTACCAAATTCGAATTGCAGAAGGGGATGAAGAAAAAACTGCTTGTCACACAAGGTATGGTTCATACGAGTTTTTGGTGATGCCTTTTGGACTCACCAATGCACCTGCCACGTTTTGCACTCTCATGAATGACATTTTTCGGAAGTGGTTTGATGACTTCGTGGTCGTCTACATAGACGACATTTTGGTCTATAACGGTTCTATAGAAGAACATGCGGAGCATCTCCGAAAGGTGTCCCAAAGGTTGAGAGAAACAAATTATATGCCAAGTTTGAGAAATGTGAATTTGGGGTGGCGGAAGTGGATTTCCTTGGGCCTAGGATCACCTAAGAAGGCTTGAAGATGGATGACCACAAGGTGAAGGCAATTTTGGATTGGGAACCATCTAGGATAGTTCCGACCTTAAGATCCTTTTTAGGATTGGCCTGCTATTATCGTAAGTTCATCAAGAACTTTACAAAGATAGCCACACCTTTGACAAACCTTTTGAAGAAGTCATCCATAACTTATGAATGGAATGAAGCATGCAATGAGGCCTTTGAAACCTTGAAAGGCATTTTGGTGAAAGCGCCGGTGTTGAAATTACCCAACTTTGACAAGGATTTTGAAATCCACTCCGATGCTTCCGACTTTGCGATTGGAGGCGTCCTAGTGCAAGATGGAAGGCCAGTGGCATTCGAGAGTAAAAAGTTGAGTAAGACGGAGCGAAGGTGGCCGACACATGAAAAGGAAATGTGGGCCGTCATACATTGTTTCAAGATTTGGGACCATTACATAGGCTCCAAAGATGTGGTGGTGTGGACTAACAATGTCACCTTAAAATATTTTGTCACTCAACCAAAATTGTCATCAAAATAAGTGAGATGGCAAGACACATTGGCTTTGTTCAATGTGGACATTCGACATAAGCCCGAGAAGGAAAATGTGGTGCCCGATGCGTTAAGTCGAAAACACCAACTTAAAATGGTGTATGTGGGGGAAACAAAACTCCAAAAGGAAGTTCGACTTGGGAGCCGTTGTGACAAGTTTGCCAAGGAAAGGAAGGAAGACATTCAAAAGGGAATCAAATCACACTTCCACTTGCAAAATGGACTATTGTGGTACAAGAAAAATTGGCTTTATGTTCCAAAAGGGAGGCTTAAGGATGTGTTTTTGAAGGAATGTCATGATGGGCCCCTTGCGAGCCATGGTGGTGCAAAACAAACCATAACATTCCTCAAGAAGTCTCACTATTGGCTTAATTTGAAAGACGATGCGGAGGAATACGTGAAGACTTGTTTGACTTGCTAACAAAATCGAACACTCAATAAGAAATAAGCAGGATTATTGTAACCACTATCGATTCCTGAATGGCCGTGGGAAAGTGTGTCCATGGATTTCATGGTGAATTTGCCACCATCAAGGGGATTTGATGCGATCATGGTGGTGGTGGATCGACTTAGCAAGATGGCATATTTCATTCCCACCAAGGAAAGTGCCACAACCCAAAAGACGAGAAGGTTGTTTTTCACACACGTGTTTAAGCATCATGGCCTCCCAAAGGACATTCTGTTGGATCGAGACCCAAAGTTCACGAGCAAGTTTTAGCGAGCCTTATGGAAGCGCATGGGGTCGGAGCTCAAAATGAGCACCACATTCCAACCCCAAATGGATGGACAAACCAAAAGGGTGAACTTGGTTATGTGGCAATAAATCAATAAGATTGGGTGGACCATTTGAAGTTGGTCGAGTTTTGTTACAACAATTTGGAGCATTCAGCAACTAGTTCCACCCCCTTCCAAATGGTGATGGGAAAATCACCAATTGTGCCCACAACTTGGGTCGCATTTGGGCAACCCCCAAGTGATGCAAGTGAGGAAGTGCCAATGGTCACACAACTTGATGAAAAAAGGCAGCATTTGTGGGAGATGGCTAAGGCCAACCTTGAAAAGGCACATAAACGGTACAAAGATTTTGCAGACAAGTCTCGATAAGAGGTGAATTTTGAAGAAGGAGATGAAATGTGGTTGAACATCAAGAATTTCCAGTTGCCAAAAGGTTTGAGTCACAAGTTCTTGGGCCCATATGCGGGCCCATTCAAAGTGTTGGAAAAGAAATTTCCCGACACTTACAAATTAGAACTATTGGAAAATCTTAGAGTCCATCTCACATTTCATGTTTCGCTTTTAAAACCGGTCAACCGTGATGCCTCAAGGCCTAATCGAAAGCACAACGCAAGGCCCCCACCAGACTTGGTTCATAATGAACCAGAATTTGAAGTGGAGTTCGTACTCAAATCAAGGCAACTAAGGGGGCAAGAGCGGGAGTACTTAGTTAAGTGGAAAGGATACCATCCAATAGAGGCATCTTGGGTGAATGAATCCGATATGGAACATGCCCAAGAAGCCATAGAAGAATTCCACAATAGATTGACAAAGAAGCAAAAGAGACATAGAACGTGATGAAGACATCACCTTTCTGTTAGTGGGGCAAGGTGTCACACAAATGTACCACATCAAGTTGCAAATGAAATAAAGGTTTAAAACTTCCAAGAGATTGCATCACAAACATAATGAATATTACAAAAAGGGGTTGTCAAATGGCATGGACAAATGGAACTTTCTTGCATAAGCCCAAATCAAAATTGAACTCCCACATTGGGACTAAGAGAAACCTTGGCCCCAAAAGAGGAGGCAAGCAAGGTGAGCTTGTGGGGACATGCACATGCCCAAAGTGCATCCCAAAGGGTTGGTTGGTAATGGCGGCCAATGCAGGAAGTCATGACCTCGTTCACGTACTATAATCATGTAGCTTGGGACTTAGGTTTTTACAAAGCCTGAACGTTGCTTCTTGTACCTTGATAGGCACACCTTTAGTTAGGCTTGATTGTTGTGATCAAGGCACAAGGTTGGGAAAGGAATCATGTCAAATAACTTAGGTCAAGATTAGACTTGGCTTGAGTTCCTCATGAGGGGAAGGATGGAATAATTGCCTCCCAAATGAAGGTTTTGTCAATTAGGCTAGTTTAGGTCTTTTGACAAAACAAAGGTTAAAGGTTTTTATGAACCCCTCCTTCGACTTGCCAAAAAAATGTTGGAAACTAGGGGACACCTGAGTTAACTTGAGGCAAGGTCCCACCGCAAAAGTCGGCAAATGAAAGCAATTGCATTGAGAAAATAATTTCTAAGTGTCAATGAGGACATTGACCTCTTCTTTTAATGGGGGAAAGTGTCGCAACCCTAGCCTTGGGCTCACAACCAAGGCAAGGGGGTTGCAAGGTCATTCAAGTTTTGTCAAATGTGCCCATGGTGGCCAAGTTAGAAGATTTGTTGCAATCAATGTATTCTTATTACTCCAACTCCCCTATGCAACATTTGGAATTCATTAAGCTTGCCAAGATCATGGAAACAAAAGGGTTGAAGATTTTGTGAAATGTGAAAATTCAATGGATAAACATGCTAGAGCCTTTGAAATGGGTGATGGTAAAATACGAAACACTAATTATGAGAATGTCAAAGGATAATGTTTCAGTTGTTCAAGCAAGGTTCAATCTAGACCTCCTTTGTGATCTTCACATATTGGGCTTCTTTTGTTTGTTGCCATTATTGGAGGTAATGAATGCCTTAATCAAATTTGCACAAAAGAGGGACATTTTTAGTTGTGATTTTGTGGCAATTGTAAAGATCTACCAAACAAATCTTTATATGATCTATTTAGATCCATCTAATAATTTTTTGTATGAACATTTTTAACCGTTTTAAGATGTGGTGGAAAACAATTTTGCCACAATCATGCAAGACTAGGTTGCTGACCTCAACAATGGTATAAAAACACTTGATTTTGGGTGAAAACATGATACAGTGTACAATTAAAAGTACTTACTAGTTTACTTATCAAATGAACAAAAAATAGTACTAAAACCCATCATAAAATTGTCATACATTCAGTCTTTTTAGTTGAATGATAAATAACAAGATATTTTTTCATTATTATGCATTAATTTTTAAAAAATTCATTTTAAGAGTAGGTTTCAAATAGACTTTTCTAAATGTAAGTAACTTCTAAAACCTACTTTCTATAGTGTAACATTTGATTCAAATATGTGTCAAGTATATTCTACCAAAGAAAACTTGTAAATTTGTTTTTGGTGATGCCTTTGAATATACAATGATCTTTATGCTATAATTTCATACATGTATATTTCATTAAATTTTCTAATGAAAAAGTAGGTTTGAACACCATATTGACCAATCAATTTCAAACCTACTTATTCCAAAGTTTTTGAAATTTTGCAATTGATTTCAAATAAACCCAATTGAGGAGTCAATAATCTCACTCAACAGCTGAATGAGTATTTGAAATTGGCTGAAACTATGGTGGTGTCAATGTTGGGATTTGTAAAAGATGAACGAACTTTCTTCATGCATGCATTCATGAAAGATAAGTTGCATAACATGTTGGGTTTGCATGTGCACACAATTATTTGCATGTTTGCACAAGAGTTTTATACTCAAAAAAACTTCCTTTATCAAGAGGTTGTTACAGTTTCGAAGGATCAAAAACTTTAGATTGGTGCTACCTCTTAGCAGGTTCTGTTCTTTTCACAACACAAAATTGAAGTGTTCATGTTTCCACGATCTAAATAAGTTTGGTGATTGTGCTTAGTTTCTTATAAGGTTAGGAGGTTTATTGACATTTGTGTGTGGTGGGTGGGACTTTGAATTGCATTGGGCAAAGTCTAATATCAAATTGGGGTTCAACTCCCCCTCAAAGTGTGTACAATTTGTGTTTAGTTTTTAGGTTTGGTTTTACAACAATGTCACTTGTGTCGTGTGGTGGGTGGGACTTTGAGTTGCATTGGGCAAAGTCTAATATCAGACTAGGGTTCAACTCCCCCTCAAAGTGTATACAATTTGTGTTTAGTTTTTAGGTTTGGTTTTGCAACAATGTTGCTTGTGTCTTTGTTTCTCATTCCTTTTCAGCCCAGGAGTCACATTTTGCACTGGTTTTTTTGGTGGGTGCCACTTTAACTTATTTCTTAAAAAAATGAATAGCCACTTTGGGCTATCTTGAAAAATCCATGCTGGCCAAAAGCTGACTTGACAAATGACCAAGAAGCAAACAAACCCTTTAGCCAAATTACATAAGATGCCAGTGAGGCATATTCAAGGGCAGTCATGTTGCCACTTGTGCACATTTTAATGTTTTATAAAAGAAGAACCCTGGTCCAGGGGCTGCCCAGATATACTACTGGAGAGAGAGCACATGTAATATTCCCCTTGGAGAAAGGGATATTAGGGGTATCCTTCCTGTTTTCTAGGAGGAATATTCATGAGTACAAGTGCTCTCCAGATACACTTATGAATTTTCTCTGAGTATTTGATGTTGGTGTAAGAGGGCGTCATCTAATTGTAAGGTGACTCCTACTTTTGAGGAGGAGGCACTGTTAATATGTACAAGTGCAGCCTTCAGAGCAGAGGATTTAGACGGTAAATGAAACAAAGGGTACTGCACCTTACAGTGGGCCCTCTTCCATCTTATGTACTTCAGTACAGACAGAAGGGCTCAGTGTACAAGCAAGCCTGAAAAAGTTTAAGGACTGAAATCCACCAGGCAGTTCCTTCTCCCCAACACCCAATTAAAAAGGTTATTATGTACATAAATTGCCTTCCAAGTATAACTTGGGAAAATTTCCTGGAGTGAGTTCATTCATTCATTCATTACCAAAAGAGAAGGACTGCAGAGAGAGTCAGTTCATACAATATGACGCAAGTGAACTTGTTGATTCTTTAAGCTACTAATGCTCTCTCTCTTTCCATTAGGCTGTTATGATCACAAGTTACAGATCGTGAGTGAGCCCAAAAGAAAAGGAGATTTTTGAATCTTGTGGCAGGAGCAGAACAAATGCCTGGAAATGTCTCCTGATTTTTTCAATTAAAACACGTTTATTTACACAGAGAGAGAGAGCCTGTAGTACTAGCTACCTAATAAAAGAGCTGCCTGGCAGAAAAGAGAATTCTACCGTCTTTCACATTTAGTACCCATAAAAATTGGACCTGACATGGAGTCAGCCATAATAAGCAGTGTCTATTTTAGAATTTTTTTTTAACATAGCCTAAATGGTGATCACCCTTATTAAGATTTAGCCAAATTTTGCTATTTAGGGTACAGATTTGAAGTACAATTTTTTTTAAACAACTTTTTTTTACACTCATGGCTACATACTGGAAACCCAATATAGAAATTCTGGCGATATATATATATTTTTTCTCTCATTTCTGGCCCCTTAGTAGTTTGTAGGTGGGTGGGTAGCTGTGAATTACAAACAGATTCCAACTTCGCAATGCACTGCAATACTGCTGAAGAAAAAAACTGTCAGTAGGTAGGGTAGGCAGGCTGGTTTCCGAACACTTAAGGTAGGGTTTGATCGCCGTTTTTGCAGGAGGGCCCATTGTTGATGGTGTCCAAAGAGTAGATGGAGCACTTCTCTTGATGCATCTATTGCACTAAAAGTCCGCAAAAATGGACTGGAGACGAGAAAGTTACGGCCCCCTGAAGTAGAGAGGGTCATTTTTACAGAAAACTCTCAATCAAAGAACTCATAACCTATTCCCGAAACCTTAAAAAATCCCCTAAATATTAGGGTATTGCAATTAGAGTTAGAAGATGATTTGTAGAGCTTAAGATGGTGATGTCAGAGCAGTTTAAATCGCTCAATTTGAACCCAATAAAAATGAGAAAGTTATGCACTGATAAATAAAGTAGGAGGGGTCAAAATGAAGAAAAAATGGGGAAAAAAAAATCGCGTTTTGCAAATCGAAAAACTGTATTTTCTTTACTGCTCTGTTTTGGCTACTTTTTTTGGCTTTGCAGTTCAAAGATGATTTGTAGAGCTTGAGAAGGCGCTCCTGCAACATTTTAAATCACTCAAAATGGAGAAGAATTGAGAAAGATCTGCCAAAGTGTTCAGTGATAGGCTAGTGCTCAGTGATGGGCTGGTCTTCCCTAGTACCAATTTTTTTCTTTTCAAAACTGACACTTATTAGAAAGCAATGGTCGATGGGTGATTGCAAGCTGCATCTTCCCAACAACAGATGGGCTGAATTGTACTCTACAAGTGAGCTGGAATATCAATGCAACTTCCAGTGTAGAAAAAAACTCTAGAGAAAACCCTAGAAGTGAAGTCTGATCGATGCAGACACACTAGCTATTACTAGGGTCTGCCTTCACCAACTCTGACATGAAAATGTTGGTAATGAGGACTAGCACTATCACTGAACAAGTACGTAAGTGAGGAGGAGTCTTTGGCGCAATCTATAAAAACCAGGAGAGTGCTACAAGAGCCTAATATAAGTGCTCTCATATAATCCAAGTTTTAGTAATAATTTCCACTCTAGTTTGAATCACTTGGAACATGAGATCGATGTGCAGGGAGTATTAGTGTATATTACAATAGATGTCTTTGAGTTGGAAGCACAAGCTTAATGCTACCTGTAAGCTGCTGTACTAGATCTGCATTCAGTCGGCTGTTCTAGCTTTCATTTTGTAGTAGTATCAATGCAGCTAGCTTGAACGTAGTATCAGTTTGTAATATTGCAGAGGTGGCAGCTAGCTGTGCAGCTTGTGTGATCTCTGTACATGTCTTGAGGGATTTTGATTCTGGGTGTTTGAAATCTTTGGATTGCTGCTGCACTTGGTGACTTGATAATCACGTTAGAGCGAGTTATTCAGTTGTACAATGCAGTCCATTGCAGAGTCCTGAAGCCTGCAATATATACGGCAGAGAGAGGTGCCTCGAGGTCTCGGTTTCTGAGAGTTGTGAAATATTGATGAACAGATATTGGAGTGGGAAAGTGGGTGGGTGGGTTTAGATTCTGGACTGGTGAAATTGTTTCTAGAGAGTGAATATATCAGAGTCTCGAGAGAGATTTGAAAATGAGCTTCTTTCAAAGTGCCGCTTAAGCCTTAATATTTCAAGTGTGATATTCTACAGGAGTTGATTCATGAATATTCATTGGAGCTGACCATTTCTATAAATTCCGTCTTGTGATTGATTGAGCGGTGAAGCAGCAGCAAGAGTGGATGAGCAGCAGTGCAATATTCTTGCAGTCTGCAGCTAACAAAAAAATAATGAGTTACAAAGTGGATCTGGGCAGCTATAAGGATGGCCTGATCGGAGGAGTCAACGGATTGCAGCAGTCCAGTAGTAGGTTCGGATCAATGATGTTTATGAATGCAGAATCTAAGTATAGAGTTCTTAATCCAGTCACAGGTCATGCCGGTCTTGATCAGCCGATCATGAGCAGCTGCAGCAAAGAGCAGCACAGCGAATACGACACCGGATCATACAAGGGAATCAGATACCGTCCGGAGCTGGATAGATTCATTTCCGAGATCCGGCCTGCACTGCCGAGAAAGCGGAAGATCTGGCTGGGCACCTATAGAACAGCTGCTGAAGCCGCCACAGCATTCGATGTGGGGATTTTCTACACGGGCAAGAAAATCCCTTTCAACTTCCCAGAGACTGCGAAGCTGCTCCCGCCCCTGGACGAGAATCTCACCCAAGATGAGCGCCACGTCGCCATTCAGAAACGCGCAAAGCTTGCTGCAGCGGCCAAATTGCAACAACAGCAGGCGGGTAATATGAACTCCTCCTCGTCTGAACACCTCCACATGTCTAGTCATGAGCAGGAACACCATATAAGAAGCAGCTGGAGCAGCAACTCGCAGTATGAACATGATGAGCAAGCAGAGATCAATGTGAGATATTGTCATCATAATTCCAGTTCTATTTACTCACAAGAGCACCCATCTTCTTCTGCATCTCCAGCTTCTTACAATATGCCCAAGTTCTACCAGTTTTTGGAACAATCTCATGAACAATCTCTCAACTGCACAACTTTGCATCGTTCTAGAGGAAATTGATTGAGCAGTTGGAGGAGGAGGGTTTGATTGTGAGGCAGGCCACTTCTTAGTTCATCCATCGGTCCGTCCGTATTTGAGATCTCAAACGAGATCTTAAGACCTGAATCTTTGGTGTCTTTTTCTCGTTGCACATGTTCGTATTTGAGATCTTAAATGAGATCTTGAGACCTGAAGCTTTGGTGTCTTTTTCTCTCTGGTTTTGTTCCTATTTGAGATCTCAAAAAATGAGATCTTGAGACCTGAAGGTTGTTGGTATTTGAGATCTCAAATGAGACCTTGAGACCTGAAGCTTAAGTTGGTGTCTTTCTCTCTTTGGCGGATGTTCATATTTGAGATCTCAAATGAGACCTTGAGACCTGAAGCTTAAGTTGGTGTCTTTTTTCTC
>Ga0116228_10002949_pt1 | contig 14863 bp, 17 predicted proteins | sample S1TSphfallax_2_FD_89694 | JGI IMG/M metagenome (GOLD analysis project Ga0116228, IMG submission 89694) | Host-associated microbial communities from peat moss isolated from Minnesota, USA - S1T2_Fc - Sphagnum fallax MG | ecosystem: Host-associated > Plants > Peat moss > Unclassified | place...
AGACGTATATCAACATCTTCTTGAATATCCGGAAGAAAAAGATCTTCATTTAATACATCAATTATTGGTATAGATGGTGAAGGAATAATTGATGGTGGTAGTTGATCAAGTTTTCTTGAATATCGTTCTCGAATTGTTAAATGATGAATAGTTATAATCGGATAAATGAAAATCAATGGAAAAGAAGAATCTAATAGAAAAAAAAAATATTTTTTTGTTTTTGTTTTTTTTTTTTTTTTTTTTTTCAAAAAAAATTTTGTTTAGTTTTTTTTTTTTTTTTTTTTTTTTCCTTTCTAGTAAAATTTCCACTAATTTTGCTAAAATTTGGGAAATTAAAAATAAAATTAATGTCACAAAATTTGAAAAAAAAAAAAAAAACCTGGACTTGGGTTGGCCATTGTTAGTTGTGATGCAAAAGCATGCTTTCAAATTCCTCTTGTAACCCACCAAATGAACTCTAGTTAGACGAAGAGATGTATCGACTCCTCTTGTAACCCACCAAACGAACTCTAAGCTAGACAAAGAGAGATGTATCTATCTACTACCCCTTCACGACCAACACCCACCGAGAGAGATTCCTTGGTTGCGAACATGAACAATGCAAGCAACCTACGTACCTCCCTCCGTCGCATAAAAATCATTTATGAAGGAAATGGGTGGAATAATTAGTAGCCGAGCGGAAATAGGCCATTAAGAAATGAACAACAAGGAAAGGGGGGTGGAGTACGAGAGAATAAAAAAAAAAACTAGTAATTATTGGCATGGTAAACTTTTTCGGGTGCGGAAAAGAGAAAAAACCTCCGTCGGAATGGAATGTCCTTTGGGATCAAACCGTGTGGACCGCACATGACTCGGCCGATGATGGTGTAATACTTTCAAAGCTATTTTTCACTTTGGAGTTGTTGATTATGCAAATTTATGTAAAAATTGATAATTTATGTCAATAATAATTTTATGATGATTTATTTTCCCATTAAGAGATTATGATTTTTTTTTATTTGAAAAAATTATGATTATTTATTTTCCATAACTTTTTTATAAAAAAAATTTGGTTGTTCGTTGTTATCCTAAGAGATTATTTTTGTTGGGGTAAGGTGTGATGCACGGATTGAGCAATGACACAAAATTTTATTTATGTGGGGTCGGTCCATTTCGGATATTTTCCCTTCCAACTTGATGAGATGATGAGATGAGAGAAAGAACCCAATAAGGTTCATGAATGTGTGTCATGGGCAAATGATGATGTATGTGCAATCAATCAAATGCAACGGTTGGGGAATTGAATGTATATATATATATATATATATATATAATAATAGATTGTGCTCATGCCATGCTATTCATTCTACACAAGGATGCATGCATGCAATATGGTCCCCACCCAAAGGATAGAAATGCGTAAACAAACACTCAAGTTTGCACTTTTCACTCCACATGACAATTTATAAAATGTCGTGTTCAAGAGAGAAGTTTGCACTCCACACATGACAATGCAAAATAGGTTTTCTGTATGCAACAATTGCATTTGTAAACAACATTACAAAACTAGTTCAAAACAACAACAACAACAACCACGGTATACCTACTATTGTGTGCATTGAGGTGAGGAGATGACAACAAAGAAAACAAAGCCCTTGCCTTTTTGTGTGCAAAGGATAACAACCTCATTAGTTTGTGCCACTCGTGGTTTGTCGTGGAAGGGTGGGTGATAGATGGTGGTAGTTCTCTCAATTTCTCATGGGGATGATACATGGATAGCCTTTCACCATTGAGTTTGCTTCCTTCTTGTCGATCACCAACATGACATGTGGGTACCAGTGTTGTGTGGGTATATTGTGTTTGATATATCCTAAAGTATGGGTACATATTTATTTTCAATTTGTTTATCCAATGGATAAGGGTATATTATGAAAATTTCCCCCCTTTAAAATAGGTTTTGGGTAAACGAAATTTATAATTTTGGGTAGATGGGTAGGGTTAGGGACCTTTATCATATATCCTTGGTTCAAGTAGAAAAAAAAGTTACAAAAATTGTAATGAAACCCTTACAAATGCTTCATAATCAAAGTGTGAATCATTTGCCTGGTTCTTGGAAATTAACACAAGTTTATTTAAGTTTCGAATTCAAATTTAATATCTATGAAATCATGTCAAAATCCTTTCAATAGAAAAAAATTGTTCTCCAATTTAGCTTCGCACAATACCTAAAATAGAACGAGTCAAATATTCAACAATAGGAAATTACACCTTATGTGTTTTCCACCACTTTAGTGCATCTTCACAAGTCTTTGCAACCAATTTTAGATTTTGAAAACTTGCAAGGTTTTGTTGCATGGTGCACATATAGTCAAAGGGAAATTGTTAACATTACACATTTGACTTAAATATGTTTTATTAGAATTTATGATTGTAAAAATAAAAAAATTATTTGTGATTGAAAATCAAAAAGCTTACATGTTTCACACCAAACATCACCAATGGCCATCCTTAGGGGCCAAAATTTGATGGGTGTTAAGCAAAAGGATGAACTTTTTGATAAGCTAAATACCAAAAAGGAATTAAGGTTTTAAAATCATACCTTATTGCTACAATTGTGGCTTTTTCTATACCCACATGATTATTCAAAATAAAAAGATCCTTGAATCTAAGATCCAGCATTAAAGCCAACATCATGTGAATTTTTTTTGGGATCAATTTTTACAAATAATCCAAAAATGGAGCAAGCACATGAATGACTTCCAATCACATTCTATTTGTTAACAAAAATGTTTTTGCATAAAATTGAGATAAGGGAATAAAGCTCATGGTCAATTTCACACAAAATTTAATTACATTTGCAAGTGCATCACTTAGCACTTAGTAACCATGATGTTGTTTTAGCATACAACTTGATACAACCAGGGCTAAGGTTGAAGCAATGATTTTTGCAATCGCCCAAATTTGTGGTGTTGGAATTTTATTTTGTGAAACCAATGTTTATTGACTATAACAAATATGAATAATAGCCTTAAATTCAAAGGCCTATTGGAAACAAACCTCGTTTTCACTAGTGTGCTTAGCTTCCATGGTTGTAAACTTGTAGACAAACAAACATTTTTCCATTCTACTCTTCATTTTCCTAGGTTTTTGGTCATGTTATACAAGTTTGATTTGAAGATTATGTAGATTTGATGTTCACTAGTTGTAGACTTTAACTTATTTTTTCATTGAAAATGGCATATTAGCAAGCTTTAGAAAATGCATGGCCAAAATAAACACCTTCAAATGGTGCCAATATCCCCAATTTTTTAAAGGACATTTGTCACTGTAAACAAATTTGTGCTTTCATTTTCCAAATAAAAAATAATTTTGTTAATCAATTTGTACTCCTTACACAAAGCTTGCAATTGATGAATGAGATTAATTCCAATAGTGCCTTTTGTTTCAAATAGACCAATTGTGACATGTTTTGATTTCCAATCCAATGTTAAAAAATTAATCACAAGAACAAAAGTATCAAGTGCATCTTTATTCATTTAAAGGTCAAATGTTGTTATGATAAAAATTGTAGTATTAACATAAAGCAAAAGAAACTCTTCAAGTGTGTGTTTCATCATACAAGGTAATACCTTTTTAGTTAAGGTTTTACATGATGGAAACACCAATCATGGGTCCTTTTGTAAATCAAATTACCTCATATCCATATGTTTTCAATTGTGTTTAAATTTTTTTGTTTTTCATCTGATTTTTAATATGTTGAAGTATATTGAACATTCACAAATGGATCTTGGAATTACCATTTTTTGAACCTTGGAACTTTGTTTAAATTCAAAATCATTTATTTCCACAATGTCGTCAAACAATTTCATTAACATACATTTTTTAAATGTTGGAATGTTCAACTTCATAATGTTTTTTCATGGTTGAAATTCCATTTCAATTTTATAAAAGATTAATCCTTTCCTGCTTTGAGAGTTTTTGATCCCAAAATTTGAACCCAAAGCAATTACATAAAATATAATGAAGAACCTATTTTGTTTCAAATGATATAGGTTCATCATCATTTGATTTGATAAAAGCCCAAATATAGATTTTTAATCCCATGGAGCCCAAAATTTTGTTTGTTGTTACAATGTAGTTAATTGCTGATTGGGTTTAGAAACAAGTTTGATTATACTAAATCTATTAGTTGATGAAGAATAAACAACAATAATTATGGATGAAGGTGCATCACCATTTGAAGGGTGAACTCCTTTGGGTTGTTGGGTTTATATTCAACATTTCAAATTACTTTTAAAAAATGTATTAGAAACCCAATGTTACTACTAAAAACACCACTTTAGCTAGAAACCTTAACTATTCACCAACTTACTACTAATAGAAACCTAATGTTATTTAGGTTTAAAGTTTAGGTTAAAAACAACACATTAACTAAAAATAATTCTCCACACACACACACACATAACTATTTGCCAACTAATCGCTTTTGGAAACACCATTTTAATTATAAACATTAATTGTTTGCCAACCTATAACTATTGGAAACCTAATAATGTTGTTAGAAATAACACCTTAATTAAAAATAGTTCTCCACACACACATAAAACACACACAAGAAATTGGAAACAAAAATTAAAAATGAAACCTACCTTGGAATTTGTTGCTGAATGCATTGAAAACTTGTTGTGACTCAAGTTGCTATTGACCTACTATGATCCTAAGACATATTGTTGCAACTTGACCTACTATAGGTTTTGTTTGACCTATTGTTGCCACTTAGCCTATTGTAGGTCTTGCTCAAGTTTGTGCTCACCCTTTGAACTATTCTAGGTCATGTTTGAACTTGTGTTGCTAGTCAATCTACTACAAGTCTTGTTCTAGTTGTTGCTACCCCTCACTATTGTAGGTCATGTTCAAGCTTTTATGCCACAACTTACTACAAGTCTTATTCAAACTTTTGTGCCACTCAACCTACATAGGTCTTGTTCAAGTTGATGCTACCTTTTGAGCTATCGCAAGTCCTATTGAGTTATTGTAACTCATTGTTGTTAACCCATTCCTTGTTCAGTGACTTGCTACACACCCACACACCCAAACCATGAATTTGGAAACTTGAGCACAAGCTATCCAGTGACCTACTTCACAAACTAAAAACTTGAAAACTAAAAGCATTGGAAATTGGACCATGAACTACTTGGACCATGAACTTAAAGCACACAAAAAACTTAGAAACTTGAACACAAACTTGGAACATGATAAAAACTTGGAAACTTGAATGCAACTTGAAAACCTAAACATGAACTACTTGAAATACATTAAAAACTTAGAAACTTGAAAATCTAAACATAACCTTACAAACCTAAGCATGAATTACTTGGAGCACATTATAAATTTGAATAAAAAACTCGAAACTTGAATGTAACCTTAGGAACTATACACCTTGCATAATGATATTTTGAAATGGTGACAACAATTTTTAGGGTTTAGGTTGTGATTTTACAATGATCCTAGGAAATAATGACAATGATTTTAGGGTTTAGATGAAACTTACCCTAATGAATTTACCTAGGTTTGAAAATATACCTAGTTTGAGGTACATGGGAAATTTTTTAGATATATTTAGTGTTATGAAATGAATATATTTTTTCAAATTTATATACCCTTAGGTGTGCATTTAATTATGGTGTATTAATTTTGCAAAAATAAAATAAAATAAATAATATACCTTATTTGTACCTGACATAAATATATGGGTAAATCATATAACCACACAACACTAATGGGTGGGTACATAAGTGTACTACCTTCAGAAACTCTATCACAAGCTTCCTAAATATTTGCATGAAATTTATTGTTGATACGTTCGTATCATATTCACATGATTTTTGTACAATTGATGCACAAAAATTATTTGAAAACACCAAGAAGGCTTTGCATAAATATATTGGCCAAATTTAACACTTCAATTGAACAAAAACGATGAAAAAAAAGTTACAACAATAACAACAAATTTGCACATTATTTGTGCCTATGAAATTTACAATAATTTGACATTGATATAATTATAATAATTCAACACATGATAAATGTGTTAATACTATACACAAATTTTAAACAAATATGTATGAAAACATTTGATTTTATGTTTTTTTATTAGTACTTGGCATGGATCACGGTGTTGCAAAGATTAGGCAAAATTGTCTAAGGTTAATCTCATTGTCTAATTTTGTTAATTGTTTTGGGAGAAATTCACAAAATGTTTTTATATATCAAAAAGTTGGGGGAAAAATACCACCAAATTATTATTTTTAAATAAATAAATAAATAAAATCTGGAGATCAAGTGTTGGTAATGGATTTTGGTTAAGACGGAAAAAGGCTCAGCAAAAATGAAAAACTGATGGATGAGATCAGATTGTCATCTGAGGGAGTGATGATGGATGGATAACAGTCAGACTGTCATCTAAAGGAGTAATGATGGATGGATGGATGGATGGATGAATGAGATCAGATTGTCATCTGAAGGAGTGATGATGGATGAATGAGATCAGATTGTCATCTGAAGGAGTGATGATGGATGAATGAGATCAGATTGTCATCTGAAGGCGTGATGATGGATGAATGAATTCAAATTGTCATCTGAAGGATGGATGAGAGTCATCTTGTCATCCGAAGGAGTGATGATGGATAGATGAGAGTCAGATTGTCATTTGAAGGAGGGATGATGGATGGATGTTGGATGAATTTCATCAGCCCCATTGAATGTTTTCGTCGTCGTCGTTGTCTTGTTGTTGTTGTTCTTCTTCCTCTCGACATAGTGAGGGGAATTGGCTCCAGTTCCGAGCTTTTTGATTGCAGCTCAGGGAGCCAAGAGATCGATGGCGTGGAGCAGCAACCACCGATTGAACGAGTATTTTAATAGAGTAGGTCGGATTGTGGCCTTTTTTTAGAGACAGCAAGCGAGTCAGCAAAGCAAAGCAAAAGCAAACGGGGAGGGAAAAAAAAAAAAACCAAAACCAAATCACGTCTTCTGCCGTTGATTCGGTTGTTGCCTAAAGCAGGTATTCTCCTTGTGACTCGTCATCCCGTGTTTCCTGCGTCACTACTTCAAGTGGCCGAACAAAATGCAGAATCTATACAACAAGTACATGAATTAGCGTAAGGATCTGTATTTACAATTTTCAGGACCACCACTCGGATTTCTCTAATCTTCGAGTTAGTTCCATGATTTGTGTAGCTCTTGTTTTGCAGGTATATTCTCCTTAAATGACTCGTCATCCTATGTTTCCTGCATCACTACAAGTGGCCGAATGAAATACACATCTATATAATAATTAGATTCATGAATTAGCTTATGGATCTATGTTTACAATTTTCAGTAGCACGACTAATTTCAGTTGGATTTCTCTAAGCCTCGAGTTAGTTCCACATTGATTTGTCTGTCTTTGTTTTGCAGGTATCTACTCTCCTTGCGACTCATCATCCCGTGTTTCCTGCATCACTGAAAGTGGCCGAACAAAAACAGATCCATACAACAAGCAAATGAATTAGCTTATGGATCTGTATTTACAATTTTCAGGCCATTCACGACTAATTTCACACTTATTTCTTTAATCTTCGAGTTCCATGATTTGTCGGTCTTGTTTTGCAGATACCTATTCTCCTTGTGACTCGTAATCCCTGTGTTTTCTGCATCACTGCTAGAAGTGGCCGATCAAACTACAGATGCATACCACAAACACGTGAATTTAGTTTATGGATATTTATTTACAGATTTTCAGGAGCACGATCAATTTTACAGGGACTTGTTTAATCTTCGAGAGTTCATGATTTGTCGGACTTGTTTTATCAGGTATTCTTCTTGTGATTTGTCGTCCCGTGTTTCCTGCATCACTGGTACAAGTGGCCGCTCAAACTACAGATGCATACAACAAACACGTGAATGAGCGTATGGATCTGTATTTACAATTTTTCAGGAGCACGATTAGTTTAAGATAGTGATTTCTTTAATCTTCAGAGTTCCATGAAATTGTCGGTCTTGTTTGTATCCTGTATCCTCCAGCGGAGAATGCGGGATTCTTCTTGAACAATGCTGTCTGTCTGAACTTATCCTGGTTTTGCAATTCTATTTCTGAGAGGTTTTGTCGTTGAAAAGCAGGCGATTTACTTGGTTTTCTTTTATTCAATATGTATTTTTGCGTTGATTTGTAGTTGAACAGGCAAGAGAGTTTTTAGATCTGCACTTAGTGAATTGCGGATTTGATCGGTCTTTGCTGATGAATACGCTACCAACAGTCGAGCTCAGGATTTTCCATGGCTGCCCGGATACAAGATTCGCACCATTTCTCCTCTGACTTCGTGTTTTTCCTTTTCTGTTTTTGTTATTCCTCATTGCTTACGGAGGAATGACCACCGATGATAACCCTGTAGCGCGCTCTCTCTCTCGGTCGCTCTGTCTGTCTCTTTCTTTCTCTCCATGGATGCCCGGATACAAATTCGCACCATTTCTCATCTGATTCAGTGTTTTTGCTTTCTGTTTTCGTTATTCTGAGGGAGGCATGACCACCGATGACGATTCTGTAGATCTCGGTCTCTCTCTCTCTTTCTCTCTCCCTAACTATTTTGAAGTGATCCTCATGCTCAGAGGGAGAACAGATTCCCAACCGATGATGGTGGCTGACAACAGCGGCAGAAGATTTTCTATTCATTTTTTGTTGGACAATTGTCAACTCCTGAACAAGAATCATTCTTGACCTGCAAGATTAAAGGAAAACATACAATTTTCTTGTGGTTTGGAAGAATTCTTGACAGAAATTTTTCAGGTATCGTCATGACTCATAAAAGTATGTGCACCTCCCTCTCTCCCTCCTTCTCTCCCTCCTCATGCCACCTGCCTCCCTTGGATGTCTCTAAATTCTGCTGTAAATCCAGAAAGAACATTTCTCATCCTGGCTCAGATATCTCTGCTTTGAATCCAGAAAGAGCAATTCTCATCTTCGTTGAGTACATTTATCTGTCTTCCTGCTTGATTGCTGTTGAGCTAGGGATGCATAATCATCATATGTAAGTAATCTTGTGGCAGCGTCATCATTAAACAACAGTAAATGATTTCATTGCACATATCTAACCTGCTGGACTCGCAACCAATCTCAGCCTGATTCTGTTTTTACAAGCTCTGCGATCATCTGTGATCCTATCGTGATTCCATTGCACAGCTTCTTCCTGTGATTGTACACTCCATAGTTCTGATAATGATCAATGTTTCTCTATTTTGTCAGATTCTCATGAGATCAGCGTCAGCATCAGCATCAGCCTCACCTTTTTTCGCAACAAGATTTTGGAATGGAAAATGTTGGGTTTTTTTTTCCCCCTTACGGTCACCACAAGGTCTGTGCATTTGTCATACTCAACCTGATCATGAACTTGGTGCATTGAAAGCCACTACCCGACAAGCTCAGACAGAGTGCATACACAAACCATTTCAAGCTTCAGGCCATGTCACACACATCAGGTGAGCACCCACCCAACTCAAGAGAATCCCCATGTAACCACAATTCAGCATATGAGAGAAGGATGTTACAATCACTGCTATTGATCTTGGGGCTCATGTTTGGAACTCAGGATGGAAGGAAAGAAATTGCACAGTTGTGTTCTTCTTGAGGAAAGCTGGAGACTTGTGACTTTACCATTGGAAAGGCATCACTTTGTTGTCACTCCAAATTGTCAGACCACAACTGTAGAACACACACCAGAATTCTCAACCTGACATCTCCTGGGCATGTCTGGGCAAACCTAATTGATCCGTGTTGTTCCCTGATATCCTTGGCAAAGAATTTTGTTTCTACATGCAAAACATCAAATGGGAAGTCGACAGTGGAGAGACAACATCGATTCGACTCTTTGCTCCTGTAACAAGAGGAATGGGGTGTTCAGTTTGAAACCTTATTCTGAAGCGGGCGAAGAGACTCACTTTCATATACACACTTGTTAGGATCCTCATGCTCATTGAACTTCATTTTGCACTGACAACACACTCACCACATTTCTCTCTGCATTCATCTCTGCACTCTTCATCATCACCTCCAAAACTTGACTTGCCTCTCTACCTTTTTTTTGCTTGCAATGACATTTGATTTATCACCCTGAAAAAGAAAACCTCCTTATTTGCTGCTTGTTTGAGCATGACAAGCTTGCTTCCAAAGTCATGGAGTCAACAAAATCAACAAACTTGCATACAATACCCCCAAAAAAAGGGGGGGCTGACGAACCGTAATGTACACAGATAACTGTTTCACAGTTCTCACCCCAACACATTTGAGGGTAGATCTCAACCATACAAACACACCCATTTTTCAATTCCCTTCCCAGTTGAAGAAGATTCTGGTTCAAATCAATTCTCTTGATTGGTCGACTTTCTGGATATGGATGCATCCCAGTCAGTTCAAGCAGAATTCCACTACTACTCGTGTAGGAAGTGAGAACTGTAATCTCTTCCCTTGTCCACTTTCTACATACCCGTCCACCAACTTCCACATAATCATATAGCAAATGACCCAGCACTTGTCCAATACAACTAAATTCTCCTCAAGTTCCTTTTTCACTCTCTCTCTCTCTCTCTCTCTCTCTCTCTCTCTCACACACACACACACACACACACATGAATCAATCAATCAGCTCCTAAAAGGTGGGATCAGATATCCCCTATCTCCACAAGCTTTTTCTTATGCAAAGAGGTTGGAATGGAAGACTGACCTACATTCAGCCCATAGCATTCAGCTTCAAAAATGTGGAGACAAGTGAGAGGGCAGCAAGCTTCATGCTCTCACAAGTAATTGGTGGAGAGTCATACAGCTCTGTAAACTAATGAATATTTGACACAATCACTTGGCTATAGAGAAACTCTCCAGCTTGAGAAGCCTTTTCAACGAGTTGGAACTTATGCAAACATTTTTAAGTTCCAAAATTTTCTAGGCAAGGGAATAAAGAGTTTGAATTTGGACAAACCAATCTGGAGCCTACACAGCATGGTGAAAAACCAAAACTACTACTGTTGCCAAAACTATGTATGCAGAAGAGCCCAGTCTGTCACCACATCTGATTACTGTACAGAGAGTGAACTAGTATTATTCCTAACATTGAACATTGCCTTTGATAGAGTGTTGCTCTCTATCTTTGCCAACTACCTACTGAAGTAATGGCAAGAGAATGTCACCACAACCTATAAACAATCTCTGGGGTGCTTTTTGCTTTAACAATGTTTTGAACAGATTTTACAAGATAGAAGGTATGGACACATTGTGGGCACAAGAATCCAACAGGAGGAGGCATGGCCACAGGGAAGTACCCTGTGGAGAGATGTCCACCAGGGTGGATGTAAACACTTGTTGAAGAGCCTATTGTTTCCTTGTACCTGGAGATAAAGTGGACAATTAGCTTACATACCATTCAGTCAAGAGGATCTGCCTTTCAAGACTCATACTACAAGCTTACACCTCTCTGGCCCTCATACAAGAATCATACAACTGGATACTCATTGAGTACTTGTAATCAAGGGAGTTATGAGGCTAGTTTCTAAGATTAAGGTGATGGTGGCTGATAGTTTCATTTGTGCAAGCCTTCCTTCATGAACTTACCTTTTCACTATGTGAACAGCAAGGTATAACTCTTTAAGACCCCAGAAGTTCTGTCTTGTTATCATGAACTTCATCTCTCAAACCATACAAATCCAGTATCTAACTGATACAATCTTCAGTTCAAGATTAGGGCAGTGCCCATCATGCCTTTGCACTGTGCTGATTACCTGTAGAAACCTGGTGCTCACAGCTTCCAGATGCACCTCCACTGTCCTCTGGCTTTGCACTAGGGTTCGTGAGGTAGCTCTTTTGTGATGAGGTGTCTGATACTAGGGAAAGTTGGCGTGGTAGAGAAACTCCTTGAGCATTGCGTTCATGGGCTGACAGGTTAGACACACCCAGAGAGGGAAAGGAAGGCCCGCCTGGCTCTGTTATCACAGTGGATGCTAAATCTGTGAGCTTTGCATGTGCTGCTTCAAGTTCTGGTACCACCCCTGCATGGTTGGCTAGGGTTTCCTTGGCTTTCTCCAGGATGGATTGTAAATACTTGCCTTGAGCCTCAATCCGCAGCTGTAGATGTCTTTGGACCTGCAAGAGAAGAAGAGCTTGTTGTAGCGACCTTACAGCATCTCACAACGTCTGAAAGAATCAAGCTTTAACAAATTTGAGTTGTCTCAAGTTCATATAGTTGGAGTATTCAACATATCCTGTGTCCCTAAAGTTGATCAAAAGAGAACCCGGCGGGGGAGGGGGCCTGACACAAGATACCTCAAGTTGCTCTTGCAGTCGACGTTGGACCTCCATATGCATGTGAACAGCCTCAGTTATTTGGAAGTTTCTGCAAACAAAATCATATCTCTTTTATAGTGGACATGTGATGGGTATAGATCATTTTCTTGAATGCTCTGAATATCCAAAAATGCTATGCACAAACTTGAAGAAAAGTTAGGTAGCTTTCTTCTGTGCATCAACTCTGAAAAAAAGCTCATCTATGTTGGAACATTGCCTATCAACAGTGTGAAAAGTTAGTCTTTCAACTATTAAGGAGGATTGAAGAGATAGAAGGCTCACTTACTCTTGTGGGTTCTGTGACTTGGGTGTGACCATACTCTGACAGGCAGCAGCAGTGTTTGCTCCTTGTCCATCAGAAGACACTGTACAAGAGCTCACAAAAGAGAATAACAACAAAATGAGAACAGTCACACCATAAAATGGCACATAAAAATTCCAGGCAATGACAAAGGTTTGTCTTACAGCAGGATCAGCTGACAAAATAAGAGTGACTAACCCTACAATCTTTAAGTGACATTTCGGTGCACTCTGTCATTCCCACCAAAAGGCATGCACAGACACTTAAAATGAAACCTCTCAGAGAAGAAACAATTAACTGTCACTGCCTTTCAATCAAGCATACCATGAGGAGCATCCTTTGTTTCAGGCATACTCCCCTCTCGATGAAACTGCTTTCCAAGTCGGTACTTCTGCAAGCCCTCAGACAGAAAACAAGATCAGAAGTTGCAGACATAAGCGTGCAACCCACTTCTGAGAACTACGTGATAAAGAAGACCACTCCAATTATTGATCAAGAACAGAACGAAGAGAGGAAAGCAAACCAATATCCAAATACCCCATCTCTTGGAAGTTTGATTTGCCTCTTCCTTGAACTCCATATTAAACTTTAAGAAAGCAAGTGAAATGCACACCTTCAAGTAGCTCTCTTCAGTACCTAATGAAGAAATGAAAATAGACCTTTGGGTCTGGGAGAAAATGCAAGAGAAAAGTGAGAATGGAACCTGGAGGTGGCTTTTCAGATGGTAAAGTGTCAGGCCTTTCACACCCATCACCCTCATCACCGATTTTGGTGTCGCCTCTATCAACAATAGAGAGAGGAGGAAACGCTCATCATCTTCTCAACACTAGCAAATGAAGATTCTTAATGCACCATGTGTTAGAGATTTTCGGAACACTAGCAGTGGAACATTCAACTTCTTGCATCAGGCGTTACAAAAGGTTTTTTTGAAATACTAGCAATGAAGAATGATTTTGCCTGTGCATCAGGTGTTACAGAGATTTTCTCAACACTGGGTGATGAAGTTTCTTCTTGCATGATCAGTTGTTATGGCGATGTTCTGAACACTACCAATGGAACAGTCGTGTTGTATGATCAGTTCTTATAGAGAGTTTTTGAACACTACCGATGGAACATTATTCTTGCATGATCGGTTCTTATAAAGAGTTTCTGAAAACTAGCAATGGAATATTCTTCTTGCATGATCAGATGTTCTAGAGGTCATGAGACATCCTACAGCAGTGCAGAAGATACAAAGAAAAATGTATAAGGAAGAAAAAACTGAATCAAGAGTCTGAATTGGTAGCAAAGCGGCCACGAGCCTGAGTGACGCTCATGACACTATTATAGTGGGAGAATAGCAGCAGTGAGGGATGATGCAGGAAGAAGCTTACTATCAGAGCCTCCAAGCTGCATCACTGCGTCCACAAAACGCTCGTGAAGCTCTGGAGTCCATCGCAAGCGCGGCTTGGGATCAGGAGAGGTCAATCCTCCACCATCTCCAGACAAGCTTCCACCATACAAAGATGACCTGTCTTGATAGTTTGGCGAAGGGATTTGTGTCCGGTGCGGTATCAAACCTGGACTCGTGTATTTCTTCATTTGGTACATGTCTCTCGATTTCTTCTTCCCCCCTCAACTCTGATTGACTCTGAGCCTTTACAAAAGACGGTACGATGATTGCAGCTTCTGCAGCTAAGGAATGAAATTGATTTCAAGCACCTTTGGATTCCTCATATACCAGAGATGCTGCGACAAGTTCTGTATTTCACAGAAGACAGCGTCGACTCCAAATTTTGAGCGATTCAGGCAGAGCATTCTACCACTTTCTCTCCATCACAGCAGCAACCAATCTCTACATCACACAGCTTGATTTTACGGAGACATGGATGTTCCAAATGTATGCAGCATCACGATGCCAGATGTTTCTTCATCCAAGTCAGCGGCGTCTACATACATACAAGAACCTCCAGCCAGACTTCCCCAGGGGATTCTACAGATGGTGAAATGCGACTGCCGCAACTGTCCATCTGAAATCTGCAACAAAGTTTTAGAACCTGAAAAAGAAATATACTGGAGAATGAAGCAGCATCACTGCTACAAAAAAGAAACTCCTGACCACACACACACACACACACACACACAAAAAGGCAGGAGAAGAAAGCTTGTGTGTCCGCTTGCTTTTGATCCACAGAAGCACAGAAATGGATCAAGGAAAAACTTTGCATCAAGAGGAAAAAAAA
>Ga0116228_10002951_pt1 | contig 14861 bp, 13 predicted proteins | sample S1TSphfallax_2_FD_89694 | JGI IMG/M metagenome (GOLD analysis project Ga0116228, IMG submission 89694) | Host-associated microbial communities from peat moss isolated from Minnesota, USA - S1T2_Fc - Sphagnum fallax MG | ecosystem: Host-associated > Plants > Peat moss > Unclassified | place...
CACCGAAGTGGGAAGCCTTAACCTCATGTGTGAAAGCCCGAAGGCTTTTCCCGTCCTTGTCAAGGGAGATGCTAACCTTCTCTCGGCTGAACGAACACAAAACGCCTGAAGGCGCCGCTTCAAGCCTCAAGGACTAGTACAAATACCAGCTCTCCAAACAGCAGCTGTGTGCATCGTGTGCAAGTTCCAACGTATACATGAGCTCGTAGAACATCTGTTTCACTTCGTCGTCCCTCAACTCCACTTCCATCTATTTTTGCAGTTCAGTTGTTGCTGCTTAGTGTTCTATATCCAGCGCTGCCGGGAGACGACGTCCACAACATGGCAACAACAACAGTCAAGTACGTCGATGCTGCATAACTCGCTGTTTCTATACTACAGCTAGCTATTAATCTCCTGCTGTGCTTGCTGTGCACTGTAGCTGCTCGTGATGTTGCTAAGTTGTTGCGCTTGATCGTTATTCTGTGTTTCTCACACAAGTTTTTTTGACATCAACTCATCTCCATGAACTAGACTTCGAGATTAGTATTGCCCCTCATTACATTTAGATAATGAGCAAACGCTGAAGTACCATAACCAAGGTCCATCTGACTATAGCTGCCAAACGTGTACGTGCAGAGTAGGGTACTAATGCATTTGTGGCGTTTAAGACAGACAAGTCGATCTGAAACTTGCATAGAGAACGATGACGGTAGTCCTTGCATGAAATAGATTTCAATTGAAGTTGTCATGAACATTACATAACTATTAACATTGCCGCTTGACACATATAAGACCGGTGTCACGAGACAAACCAGCTGTAACCGGCTGCACTCTCAGTAACTGTGATCGTTTCTGTTACATTGTTCGTTTTGAAAATTTTCTTTTCATGTAACATATTTCAAGCTTTAATCACGAGTGGTGAGAAATTTCATGTCGCGAATATGAGAGTTGAAGGGTGTTTGATCTTCTGGAAACTAAAAAATAAGGTTGGATATTATATGTGCAGATCATCACTGCCTGCCAGCCTCTTACCGGTTGTCATAGCATTTCTTCTGATCACGACCCCGGCTTTATACGTGACCTGTGACTTCCTCAAGACCAACGTGAACACACTCGCCTGTGCCGTTGACACCTGTGCCGTTGAGGGCACATATTCGGCAGGAACAGGAGTATTCGTATCCTGCGTAACTAGCGGCGACGAGGTCAACGGTAATTCGCAATGGGATTACGTGGGATTATCTAGCTCTGGCACCTTAGTTGGCTATGTGAATGACAATCACGTCGATTGTGACGGAGGACCACCTTGTGTTGCTCCGCAGTGCTAAGGATTGCGCAGTAGATCACTACTACTTGACCTGATGATCACCCACATAAGTACTTCCGCTCATTGCATGTGATTTATAACACCCAATTCCTACAGTTCCCAATCTTCTCCCAGTCCTTAAAGATGCTTTGGTGATCAGTCGTTGATCATGATCTGCATGTCAAAGTACCTATCTTCAACTAGTATCGTAATTTGTTTGTTCCAGCACGTCATTTTGCTGATCATAATGCAGCCCCTTCTTGACGAGTTCTTGATATAATGTTTGTAAGTATTTACTAGTTATGATCACCTGCAAGTGTATTAAACTTGTTTCTATAGTGCAGCGAGCTCAATATGCTCACTCCATGCCGTTGAAGTAAAGTGACTGCATATATCCTGGCATGTGTGATGTTGGAACTGTGCCACCAAAGTGTACTACACTCGTTTCCAGACAATATATGTCGAGTGAATTTGTTGTTATGATTTTGTCTTTGATTTCATTATGATTAAGGTGTCTTTGACAAGAGATATACGAGACTCTAGTAGACAACATCAGTTCACTTAGAGCATCTCCCACGCAAAACTGTAAACAACCACTCTACTTTAATATATAATAGTGTTTAATGATCACTGTCCCCACCCACAAACGTCATAAAGGTCCTTATAAACACTCAATGACCATTTATGTCTTTACATCTGGGCGAGTAATAGTCACTGTATGTCTAAATCCAAGATTTTAAAGGGGTTGGAATCACCACTGCAAAATGGACAGCAATACAGGAGCGCAGCAGGATTTAAGCTATCCTGCTGCAAGGTTTAATGAAAAGGGATGTTTGCAGGGCTGAGGTGGAGATACTCTTATAACAGCTTTATGGTAATGGGGATTGTTTGTGGGTAAAAGGCTAGGGACAGGGTGAACTCAGGCTGGTACCTTGACATTTTGATTGAGGCCTCTTAGGCCAAGTTTACACTAGGAGTCAGGGTCGATGTTCAACCCAAACCAAGCATTCCTATGGTGCAAAAGTTGAAATTGGCCCCAAGGGTTTTTACACTAGGAGTGAAAGCTGAAATAGAAAAAAGTATTTTCAATCTCCTGCAAGCTACTAATAAATGCTGAACTTTATGGCCTTCTATTGGCTCCGAGGCTGAAAAAAGGATACCATCAAATTTGGGAAGCCAATTTGCAACCCTTGGGCCCAATGTTCCAGCATTTGTTAATATCGTGAGGTCAATGTTCTAGCATTTATTAGTAACTTGGGGCCAAATAACAAGTCCAAAATCCTCAAAGTTGGCCCCAAGTTTTTTTGCCCTGACTTCTAATGTAAAGTGAGCCATAGTGGCCATATTAAGCCCCAAAAATGTTAGATTTGAACTCAGAGACACTGATTTATTGTACTGAAGGGATGTTGGTAATATGTCAAAATAATTTAAATGAATTTTGAGATTTTTACCACAGTACCAATGTGGGCGCTTGTTCACCCAAGGCAAACGCTAGGATGGAGGGAGTCATAAAACAAAGGGTAAGAGAAACAGTTCTGCACCCCCACATTTTAGTAAAGTCATCGACCCATTGAATTTACACAGCTAGTAAAGACCCGCTACAAATTGTGTATTGGTAGAGAGTGTGCCTAATGGCAGCAGTAAAATTGGCCTTTACAGTTGCATATGGATGAAAAGTTACAGAAAAACTCCGTGGATTTTGTTTGGGCTAATAAAAAAGCAGAAAATTGTCTCTTATCTTTTACAACCCATGTTTTCAGGTTCATGGCTGGGGAAGGGGGACAGACTAAACAGGTCACACTGGATGTGCTAAATACTGACATAGGATTGCCCCTGGGCATCCTCTTAGCTGAGGACAGGTATACGTTCAGCGAATTTTTTGTTTCTCCTTCAAGCGTTCTTCTGTTTTGGGAAGGATCTTCCCTTTTGTGGAGGGATATCCTGATTTTGAATTGATCTTCTGTTCTTGTGGACCATTTGGTCTGTTTAAAATTTGTGGCAATATCTTTACCTTGGGTAAGACCCTTGGATGAGGGCATTACCAAAAGCGACACAGCACTTTAATTTTTTTCCAGTAGTATCCAAGTCTCAACAGCCAAAAAGAATGAACAGGATCCCATTCACTCTGTCTCCATCAAGTCCTGTTCACTGCGACACTGAAAATTTAGTGAAATCACTTTGTGTACAGAGACATCTTTTGTTGTAGTGCTAAAGTGTTGCCTGATTCAGAACCATGAACTCATTATTACATTGCAACCTACAACAGCATGTTATTATATGGACAGTGTAAACAACAAAGCGTATCCATAGGTTTTGCTGAAAAGCATGACATGAATTCGGACCTATTCAGTTTTTCAGAGCTATCAAATGAATTTCAGTATTTATATATTCAGTATTTATAATTTCAGTATTTCAGCAAAGACTGATTGTGCATCAATGAGATATGATGAATCCTGATCACTGGATTTTTGTGGTGGTGAGGTTTCGCTATTTGTGACTTTTTTTTCAAACACTTGTTCATTCAGCAAAAATGTCAGCATTTTTGTGAAATCGAAATTTAAAAAAAAAGGCCACTGGTTCTGATGATGTGACAAAGTGGGATATGAAATGTAGAAGAGATAAGTAAGCCAAAAAGGACGCTGGGACTTGTCAGTGCTGGCAGGAGGGATTATTTCGTAATAAATTTCAGTAGCAAAGCTAATGGCTCCTTGTAATCCTCTAGTTAAGCTGAGGATTCGGATTTGGATTGGCTTGCATTGGGTGAACAGGCATGCATAGTGATACCATGGTAAAACCTGCCATTGATTTTTAGTTGCTTGTAAACATTGTGATAGCCCATCCTAAGGGCAACTTTAGACAAGGGTCCAAGGTCCAGGGACCATCAAGCAATCTTATTGGTTGAAGGCTTCAAATTGGTCCCAAGTCCTTTAGACGAGGGTCCAAGACCAAAAAGTGACAAATTGAGGCTAACCCACATGGCACCTGTTTTGGAGGAAAATCAATTGGTTCAGAACAAAAAAACAGTGCTGAAAGGAGAGCTCCTGATTTGGAGAACCAAGAATCAGGCTAGGGACCAAGATATCGTCCAACTCAAGGATTCGATTAAATCAGTCCAAATTGGTTCCTACGAAATTGGACCCTGGACCCTCGTCTAAAGTGGGCTAAGGCTAAATGAGGGGTCTCCTGCTTTAAATTGTAACAGTTTCCCTGGCTAAATATATATAGCCACTGAGCAGCCTTACTAAAAAGGTCAGGTTACTGATGTGGGTGCAGCAGGTTCAACCTGGGTGTAAGCTGAACTCCTCCATAAGGAAAAAGCTCTGGTCCTTGTAACTATGGTTTTGAGTTTTGACAAGGAGTTTTGATTTCCTAAAGCTGTCAAGGTAGGCAGCTTAATGTACCTTGAAATATCAGGTACTTGCGACCTAAGGCCTGACCAACGCTGGGTCTTGTGACGAGTCTTGTTTAATGTAGACCTGTTAAGTTCCAGTTCTTAGATTTGGATCGTAACCAGATGCCCAAACCAGCTGATAGTGGCTTGAACCTTATGGATTAAAATAGATTATATTCAAACATACATATGTAAAATGCCTCTACACATTTGGTTCAGTCATGTTTAAAATTTTATGTTACATGTGAAGTAAGTGAGCTTATCTAAAATGCAATTATGTTTAGAACTAAGTAAAATTAACGTGAATGTCAAAGTGTCGACAATGTGTATTTTACACTATTATCGACCTGCTAACCTTGGACTGCCACACAAAGACAACCAAACCCATGTGGACATTGTAGGTCCTTTAACATTTAAAAATTTGAGCCAAGATGTAGCATTTGTTCGAAAGCAACTTTTTCAAAACTTTAGGAGTCTTTATAGAAATAGTTACAGAAGATATGCCTCATACTAGTTTTGGCTAAGGTGCGGAGTACTACTCCTTTGCAATTAAAAAATCAATGATTAAATGTTTTAAACGATTAATGATTGATTATAATAATAAAATATTATTTCAAATTTTACGTGTAAAAGTTGTAATCATATATTAATGGTGTTTTGATTAGTAGACAATGACATGGTAACATGAAAAGTGATGTCATTTTTTTATTACAAGTTTTCATCCACATGATGTGAATGTTCAAAATATCATATGAAAATATGATTAGAATAAAATCATTTCAAATATAATTCAAGAATGATTATGCAAATGACATGGACAAAATTATGTGTCATTATGTACATAATGCAATCATAAAATTATTTTGCAATGATTAAAAAATGACTATTCATATAAGTTCAACCATAAGGAATACGACATGTAGGGAATCGATTTCAATTAATATTATACATTTTAAAATTTTAATTATATTTTTTTGAACATATTTGATATATGATGCATTTAAAAATATTTTATGTGGGTATAGTAATTATCATACATTGAAATAAATTTTACTAATAAAAACTGGTATAGTAATATTATATTTTTTCTAAAAATAGAAATGTAAGATGTGATAAATATACATTTTTACATTAAATTTTTATCATCAATTTTAAAAAATATAAACATACTATATGTATATAAATAAATATTACACAATTATATTAAAGTATATGTGTAAATTGAATAAAATTTATGCCTTAATGAATTATTCAATATTAATATTAATTATTATTCTAAATTATAATCAAAATATTTAATTTAAATTTAAAAATCAGCTGAATATGCCTATTATAAAGTTTTTTATTATATGTCTAAATTTAAATATTAATAAAATTATGATATATTGGAAAAATATGGTATAATATAAATTCATAAATCAAATCAAAGTTTAAGATATGGTAGGTATATTTTATTTATTCTTGTACTACCCCCAGATCATGTGTTTGAATTATTTTTCCAAATATTAATCATTGAAATATTATTCAATAACAAAATTCAAATTTTATCTTTTGAAATAATTCACATTTTTACACACACACACACACCCACAAACACAATAATTTATGTACATTGTTGAAAGAAATTTGTAAATAAAATTTTAATTTTTTCATTTGGACAATTTATCAATAAGATATGAATCATCAAATTTGAAATTGTGTGGAATGTTGAAATGAAGTATGGTCTAAATAAAATAAACATTAAATTGATTACATAATAAGTGGGGTGGCTTGGTGGTAATGGAGTTCAATTTCATCCTTGGGGTCCAAGGATCAAACTTCACAAATGATATTCTTGCGATCAAGATGAAATATTGATTGAATAAATAGCCATTAGCCCATGGGATTCAAGAAAATCATAGATGTTGATTTATAATATCATAATGTCTTTTAATCATTTTTTTGAAAATAAAGTTGAAGGAAATTTTTTGGTGACTCCCCCTTCAAAATTACTACCCCTAAACCCTATACCTAATTTTTAAATGATAAATTTTTAAATCATTTTTTTGAAGTTTTTAAAATTTGAAATTCATTAATAATAATTTCATTACTAGTTAATCATGAATTCAAGCTAAACACTTAAGAACCTTCATTAAGTTACCTACTTTAAGTTTAAAACCGAGACCACCTAAATATTTAACCCACCAACTTAGGGTGGAAATGTGAAGGTTTGAACCTTTCACCTCATTTCACTTCCATGTTTAACCATTGACCAATTTTAAACCACCAAATCACTATTTAAATGAATGAATTTTTTGTCATCACAAATTGTTATTGTCAATTTTTTGAATCCTAAATTATTCTTGGTAATTTTATGGCAATTTCTACCATAGGTTATTTTAAGCTATTTTATTGTAAATTATTGTTGATTATTCTATTGTACGCTTTTGTCAGCCATTTTATTGTAGGTTGTTGTTGGCTATTTTAAATTATTTTACCATAAGCTATTGTTGGATATTCTATTGTAAGTTATTCTTGACTATTTCAAATTACCATAGGTTATTATTGGTTATTCTAAACTATTTATCATAGGATATTTTTGGTTATTCTATTGTAGGCTATTATTAAATATTATATCATATGTTATTTTTTAATGTTATTTTAAGCTATTTTAGACTATTTTATTATATGTTATTTTTGGTTGTTCTACCTTAAGTTATTATATGTAATTTCTTAATATGTTGTTTTACCTTTAGGTCATTCCATTTTATTTAAGGTTATTTTAAGTTATTTATATCATAGGATAAAATAGCTTATAATAATATATAGTAAAATGATTTTGAATAGCTTAAAATAACTTTCAAATAACATATAATAGCTTAAAATAAAATAACTTAAAGTAGAAATTGTATATTAATTTAGGGTATAAGTTAAGGCATAATAAATTAGGGTATAATTTAAAATAACCTAAGGAAACTTAAAATAACAAAACGTTTAAAACAACAACATAAAGATAAATTTATTTACCATAATAATTATAAAGTTCAATTATGTTAATTGGGAATGAAACATGAGGTTAACATAATGACCTTATAATGAAATAACTTTAACCAAGGTGAAATCATTAAGGTGTAGTAAACCTATTTCACTTTTAATGTCCCATAATGATTTAGGTGAATGAATTGCACCTCAGTTTTGTACTAATGTTAAATTATCAAATTTACCATTTCAATATCTTGCTTTATGAAATTTTGGTTTTAAAAAAAGTGTTGGTGAAATTATGTGTAAGGAATTATCAAACATCAAATGTTCTTGTAAATGATGTTGATGGGATTTTCAAGTTTTTTATAAAAACTATTTCACAATCTTTAACTTAGATAAATTTTCATAATTTTCAGATTGGACATAATACAAGAATTAAAATTTACGAATCTATGAAGCATTCTTAAAGCTTGAAAAAAAATGGATGCCACTTGAATGTAAAATTTTCAAAATATAAATAAAAATTACTCCTTTGCACATTATCATGAAAATCCAATTCCTAATTCAATTAGTTATGGCATAAATTGTACATCATTTACAAGGGTTGATTATTGATTGTTCAACATTTGATTCAAACAACATGACAAAATATGGTTTAACATATACTACATTATCAAAGGTTCATTCAAAAGAACATTTTTATTTATTTTCTCCAATATTGTATAATTTTTTCTAAGTAGATCATCTTGTCCAAGAAAAAAAGTTTCAATTAAAAACAAATGCACAATACAACCTTTTTATTGTTTATTTTAAAACCTATCATTTAAATTTTTAACTGTACAATCTCTTTATACTTGTTCTTTAACATTACATTTTGAAAATGTTCTTATGGATCCAAATTTATTAGCATATCAATTTTTTAAATGAAAAAAAACTAATCATTTGAACTTAAAAATTTACAATGTTTTATCACAGAAGTTCCATGTGTTATCATGTTATGATGAACATAGTGCTATCTTACTTTATGATGAAAATATGTCATTGACAAAAAGCACAACAATCATAGATTCTAGTGTTGAATTTATCACCACATTTTTTAATAACACATGAAAAAACTTATATATAATTGTAATATATAAACCACCCAAAATGCAAGTGTCACATTTCAATTCGATCCTAAAAAACATTATACAGAAAGTGCTTTCACATTGTCCGATTATAATAATTGGAGATTTCAATATAGAATTCTTAACAAAAAGCAATTCAATCATTAACATTACAAGCACTTATGAATAAAAACAATTTAAACTCATTTTTTTAGAAAACATCACTATTAATGATACACAAATAGATCACATATGGGCAAATGCATCAATATAACAATGTCATTTTGGATCAAGACAAGCATATTGGACAAATCATAAACTTTTCCATTTTGCTTTCAAATTAACTAATTATTTCCCCCAATTTGTATTACCACAAAGTGATTTGATAGAGACAAAATCACCATCAAAATTGATTTTGTGTTAAATTCTAGACACCTATCAAGTGTTCATTGCATCTAGGAAATAGGGTGTTATTATGTATTTAAGACTAATGAATTCTTCTTCCAAACCATTGTGAATTTCTATGATTATGGTGGGATATTGTTAAAAGTATCCTTGTTTATAAAGTTGTTAATGAGCATGGCTTGAAGCTTAATATTATATTATAATGATATTAATTTGTTACATAAAAATAATGTTGTTTTTTCTATTTGTCCATCCATGCCATCCAAACTTACCTTTTCCAAGCCTCAATGTTGCACTCCTTTCTTTCGCACACACACTTACATGGACATAAAAAAAACATGTGCTAATTTACGTTTTCATATCCATATTATATATATTAAAATAATTTAATAACTATGTCTTATAAGCTTATCTACTTAATCTCTTTCCTTTACAATTTTGAGATCTAACATAAATAATGATGAACTATAAAGAAAACCATATGAAATCATAGGGGAAAAAATAGGGGGAAGAAAACCTTTTGTTCAACTTGGAACCTTGCCCTTGCCCAACACTTGTTTTGATGAAATCATTAACGATTTTGTGCAATACATCAATGTTGTATCACTATCTTAAGATGGTCACTTTTTGCATCAATTGGGTGCCCTATACGTACTTGGGCATTTTAGATGGAAACAAGATAACTGCCAATATTTATCCTTATTTATTTATAATTATGGTAAATTTTGGCAATTGATAAATAGGTAAATTTATTTATAAATGAATAATTTTTCACTATGTTTCAAAATTCCTTTTTCTGAAACAAATATTTTTAAGATGTTTATAAATTGTGCCCCAAATATTTTGAGTTGATTTCATTTTTCCATTTCCACAAAATAAACACTGACTGCATATTGGATTTAACTCAAAATGTGAAAACACCCATTTATGGAATTTAAACAGGGCCAATGATTGTCGGAATGTAACAGGTGTTAGAAACTGCACAAAACCTTTGCAAGGTATTAGAATTGATACTTGTAATTACTTATACATCTTGTTATATTTATATAATCATGGTTATTGAAAATCAAATGTTTGGTTATTACATGTAACCATGGTTTTCAACTTTTTTAGAAGTTAGATGAATCCCAGAAAGCTTCCAGGCCTTTGATGGTTTTTTCATGACACCTGATGGTTCTTTGAAAGTTTTTTTGTGAAAAACCCAGAACTGGTGGCGCTTTGGTTCCAACTTTTCAAATACCTAAACCCAATGGTTCTTTGGTTCTGAATTTTTCAAATGCCTATTGGAACAAGAGTTCTTTTATTCTTAGTTTTTTTTCAAATATGTGGAACCAACAAAAAATCAAAGGAACACCTCACATTCATAATTTATCAATGTTGGGCGGATATTTAAAATTGGTTGAAAATCGGGCAAAATTTCAAGTTAGATTTAAGTTGTTTACTATTTATTGTTTATTTACTATTTATTTACAACAACCATGTGTGCACGTTTGCTAAGGCCGATGCATTACATTCTTTGTCGTCCAAGTGCCTCTTTAAGGCATCGAAATATAGCCCACACAATAGGGGGTTGAGAGAACAACCTTACTTCACACCTTGTTAGCACCTTAAGCTGGAGGTGACACCCTCGGTTAGGTGGTTAATGCCTACGGTATCCTTAGCATACATCGCCTATAGGCGTCATAAAAAACATCCCTCCACCTTGAGGCCAGCCAACACTTGCCAAAACACTTCACGTGGCATAGTATTGAACACCTTTTTGAGGTCCATAAAGCAATAATAGAGTGATTTTTTTTTTGCCTTACTCTGTTTTATCAGAGTTCGCAATATGAAAAGTTGGTCAGTAGTGTGGTAATCTTTGCGAAACCTAGCTTGACCCTTGGCACACAACACATGTTGTTCAACCCACTCATTCAACCTTTTGTCAAGGATCATAGCGAACAACTTTGCTACGATAGGCCCAACCATTATCCCCCTGTAGTTGTCAAATTTGGACGCATCACCCTCTTTAAAAAGCACGTGGACCACCCCAGTGGAAAGCCTTCTTCAAGAAAGGAGTTGACTGTTGTCAATAGTGGCATGTGTAGTAACTCTCCTACATCCAAAATGAACTCAACTTTCATACCATTCAAACCAGTAGCTAGCCTTGTTCCTTCATAGTTTTTTCAATGCTTAAAGGAGCTGAACAAGTTTAATATTTATGTTCAGGGTGTGGCTAGGTGGAGTTTCGGTCACCTGAATGGAATGATGAATTCATAGTTGTATGGGTGGCGAAGATTAGCAAACTAGCCCGTGGAAGCCTTCCAAAAGCATAGCTACAGTAATCTTGTCCATAATAGTGCCCTTGGCCGGTACTTTTTCCAAAACGAAAGCACATCCACTTTGGCAAATGCACACATATGTTGAACTCTTGTAGTTTCAGAGAATTTTTTTTTCCTTTTCAATAAATTTTTTAATTTATTTTCCTGATGTTTAGCGTCATGTGAATCGGGGTTGGCTTTTAGCTTAAGCCTCAGTTCACGTTTCACTATATGACAATCAACATCAAACCAAGGTTTATAGTAATGTCTTTTTTTGCAGCTCCCTCCCGAAGGCTTATTGCCAAAAGTAGACTTTGTTGCAACACCCACGCATTGTTGGAGTAGGTCAACTAACTTGTATGTCCCCAGATGCCTAATCGAGTCAACAACCCACAGGTTTCGAAGACTTACTATTAGGGCAAACTAATATTTTTCTACTTTTGATTTATCATATTTGAACCTAGGAAAGATTTTTTTGTTACAACCTATGTTGTGGTTCAACAAAGCTACAATTGATGTTCAACCATAGGGGCAATGGTTTGTGGTTAGAATCTCCCCCGTCGCGCAATAACGAATGTCATCTATTATCACCTCGAGGTGTGTAGTAGCTTGCCAAACTATAACTGAGCCAATAATATAATCAATAGTGCTCCACCCCCCATTTGGCAAGCAAGTGAACTCCCTTGATTCGTCACCAGGTGTCCGGCCATTGAGGATGAGCAACTCAACGTCATAGCATAGGTCCAAGAGCTTGTGACCCTAACCGCCAACATTGATGTCGTAGTTCTATTATTTAGCCATAACGCTTAGTTCCTGAATCTCAACAAACTCAGGTGCCTGTAATAGTTCACAAAGGTCATTAGTGTCAATGGTATTTGGTAGCGTTGCAATATGTGCATTCAAATCCCCTCCCAATAGTACTATGCCCCCTAGAGTTTGAACTTTAGCAATATCTACTGCTAGGGTTTGGAACAAGGATTCATTCTCGTTTTTGGAACCAACAAGGGTAACATACACCACGCAGACAAACAAGTTAGGGGCAACACCCCTACTAACCCATAGCCATAGATAATAATCTTGGCTTCCTTTCTTCCACTATGATAAGTTGGGTTAAGGTGGCTACGAAAGTAAGTAGCAACCCCCCCCCGCTATGTTTTATCACTTTTGTTTTTCTCAACTGCGCAATGCACACTATCGCAAATGAAGCAAACCTTTCAACGTGTGGCAAATGTTGGCTTGGGAAGTGCTAGGTTTCGGTTAATAAGATGCACCCTGAAACAACTTTAGTATTTGCACCTTTATTTCCAATTTATTTACACCACCCCCGTGCATGTTCCATAATACCACACATAGGTTTCTCTAGTCTCCATGCCCTTAGATAAAGGAAGGTGGGCAAATTTGAATATTGTTGATGAAGAGCTCGATATACGCCAGAAGGCGCATTTGCCTGTCACCTTGGCCTCCTTAAACAATGGCCATAGCTCCAAGTTGCACACCTGCTGTGTGGGCGTGAGGTCCTTGTTTAGGCCTAACTTGTCCCCACCAGACCTTTGCACCCTCACAATGTGGCCTAGTGGTCTTCGTTCATTGTGAACTTGAGCAGCATCGCGGTGAGGCGTGCGCCTACCGCCGATGTGGAGGCCCATGTAGTCACAGGCCATTGCCGCGTGGTGACAATGACCTTGGCGTGCAGCTTCATTCAACCTTGCAACAACTCTATGTTGAACCGCTACACCAGCTCCTTCTCGATCTTGCCTTCCTTGGCCTTGAAGCCCGTGAGACGCAGGTTGACCTTGTGCTCCTCCTGTTTGGGCGCATCAATTAGGGTCTCCATAGCTCGGCTAACCACTTGGCGCACATTATTAGCCATCACCGTGGTCCACTTGGGTTCCTCCACATACCCAACCTTGGCTGTGATAGGCACAATTGAATACCTCCAAGTGAATACCTCCAAGTATTCCTTAAAGTCATACCCTGTTTGAAATTTGTTTATTATTAGTGAGAATCGGTCACTTGAAATCATGTCGTTGCTTATTTATAATTGATACCCTATCAAAAAATTAAAAATATCAGGATCAGATTTTTTAATTCTACCTAATATTTTAGTACATTAGATAATTATTTTAGGTGTTAAGTAAGATTTAAAAATTAGATCTGAAATAATATAAATTTAAAAAATCCATATTTGAAAATTGTCTTTGAATGTTGATGAAAGTCTAAAATGTGTGAGACCCGACACTTTGAAATCCAGATGAAATTTTTTTTCTCAAATTGTTGAAACCGTGCTCAAGTCTTTTGAAAGATAATTTAAATTTAAAACAAAAAAATGGTCTTATAAACTCTTTTAAAACCTGGACCCAACGGGTCTTTAAAAAAGCTGATAACCGCCCAGCACTGGTTATTACAAAGCAAAAAAAATCTCCAAATTGGGAAATTCAGGAAATTGAAGAAGACGTCCCCAACGAGGTCCCAATTGGACGTCTCAAAGGACGGCAAAAACCCTAACTGAACCCCTAACAAAACCCTAAGATGGGCTCTTCGTCTTTCTATCTCCCGTCCTGTGCCGCGCGGTCGTGTGCGGAGCTTCCGGTAGCTCGCTCCTCCTACCTCAAGCAACCATGGTACGCTGATGTTCTGGTTCTGCTGCGCTTCTCCATCCCCCTAGGAGCTTTTCTTGTGGAGCCCGAGTGAAGTTTGAGATATTCGCAGTCTTATGTGCTGTTTTTGGCTGTTTTTGTGACAAAGCGGAATATAAATTGAAGAAACGGGATCGTTATACCTCTTCTGGTATGATAGAAGCTTTCCTTAGCTCAAGGAATGCAACTCGTAATCGTATTCCAGCAACATGTTTTGTTTGGGGCTCCTTGTTATCTTTAGTCTTTCGGTCATCTTTGTAGTATTCGGAGTTTGGAGGCGAAAATTGTTAGAATTCGCTCCTGTAAGTCCGTGAAGTTGATGCTTGGTGTCATTACTGAACTTTAGATGTTGTAGTACCTGGTCACTACCATCTATGTTCCTGTTGAAGGTCACTGAGCATTGTGTGACTGTTGCTGCTCCTCATTTTTTTCCTCGTGGTTTGGATTCTCCTCCTTTTCTCCCCTTTGGTGGTATATTGTTGGATCCAAAATCCCTGTGGCCCCACCATCTCTCAATTCACATTGACTTAAAACATAAGTATGGAGAAGTTCACAATTCTTATGAAGATTTAATTTGTTGAACTATGGAAGAAGCAGAAGGTTGTGAATGCTGTGAAGAGCACATTAATGAGTATTCTGTGAAAGGAAACGTTCTGATTTGGTTAGGGTAGACATTTCTAGAACCATTTGTCTGCTTGCCCCATGATCTTTCCTGAGAAATCATATACTGCCCATGATGTTTGTGGAGGGCTGTCACCCATCCCCTGTGGGTGTTAC
>Ga0116228_10002952_pt1 | contig 14858 bp, 11 predicted proteins | sample S1TSphfallax_2_FD_89694 | JGI IMG/M metagenome (GOLD analysis project Ga0116228, IMG submission 89694) | Host-associated microbial communities from peat moss isolated from Minnesota, USA - S1T2_Fc - Sphagnum fallax MG | ecosystem: Host-associated > Plants > Peat moss > Unclassified | place...
ACTACAAACCAAAGGCTTTTGTGACCCTTTCAACTGTTCAACTGTAGCAGCAAGCTGGATTCCAATTTGTCAATTAAAGTATGAAGGGGAAGCACTTGTCTAATTTGTAGATGGACACCACTTAACTAGTGCAAGAAGTTAAAAAAGAGGTTGGATTGTGGTAGGCTTTAGAATATTGGAGCACATCATCGTAAATAATATAAGTAAGAATGGTGATGTCCAAAGGTTTTTGTGTTCATGTTGTAACAAAATTTGACCACCACACAACAAAATGAGATGAACTTTGGGAATGTCCATCACCCCATCACAATTTAATCAATGGACATATGGCCCAGATTAGGGTTTATTGTGGAGAACCAGAGCCATAAATTAGCCAAATTTTTAATTTTCTGTTTTTCCCCATACTTGAATCAATGTTTTTCGTCGCCTAGTTGTTTGAAAACAAGAAGGGACAGCCATCCATCTCCTGTCATCAAAACCTGTTTGGATTTCAATAGTCTATTTTGTATTTAGCTTAAATAGGTATCATAGCCTAGGGTCAGTTTTCACATTGACAAAACGAATAATTATTTTTCTCAAATATTAATTCGTTTTTTTAGATTTTGAAATTATTGAATTTTCCATGATCTATTATGATATTATCACATGAGTAGTGAAATTATTCAGAGTGTAGCCGATGATAATATTATGATGATGACTTTCAACATGTCAACTAACTTCATATTTTTCACAAAATTTCATTTCACTATTTTGAGGATTATTTAATGACAAAACTGACCTCAGGCTTAGGGTAAGGTTATCAATTTTGTGTAACCTTCCCATTAGATGGTTACCTCAATCTATTTAGTATCTTCCTTTTATTTATTTATTTTTTTTCAAATGCTAAACCCAGCTTGTCTTTTACAGTGGAGGGAGGCATTAAACCTGAATTAAACTGTCTCAGTGCCAATTCCACACATAATGGAACCAGGAATCCAATTCCAGGTCTGGTTTTTTTAAAAGAATCCAGTTCTGGTTTTGAAAATCAAACTCTGGATTCAATTTTGTTCTTACTAACATGGCTTGGAATCAGCGGTGGACAGCTTCGTTAACCTCAGTTCTAACCATTTTATTTTTCTGGTTCCAGTTCCACAGATAATTAGAACTGAGAACCGGGTTCCAGAGGCTTGAGTGACCCAGTACCCACCAGTGCACCATCCAAAAAACCCCGTTCTGGGATTTCATGGATGGGATGAACCTGTCCCCCAGGGGTCAGTTTATTTGGTCAGTAGTTCATTTTTTTTCTTCTTGCCTTTTCTTTTTCCCCATCGGACGTTTTGTTTTTGGGAGCTCACTGTTTTTCTTCCCGGGCTCATTTTGGTTTTTTTTTTTTCTTGCCACCCTAACCACCATTTTTTTTTGGATTAACTCCTGCCTACCCCTCCAACCTACCTACCACCCTTCCTCCTACCAGCCCATCTACCTTCCTCATTCTGCTCACCCCTCACTTGTGCTTGTGCTCTCTTCCATCACCAACGCTTGAGATTTAGTGGGATCAGGGTTTAGGGTTGCAGAGCTTTAGAAGAGCGAGGAGAAACAAGCGAAAGAGCTTGGAGTGCCCCAAGTGGGAGGAGCTTGGAGCAAGCATGAAGAACAACAGAACTACAAGGTAAGCTCCCTTTCTCCCTTTTGTGCTTTCTTTTAGGGTTTAAGCAAGTTAATTTTTGTTCCAATGCTCCAAGTCTTACGGTCACAACTTTTCACCTTCATGCTCTTTTGTTCCAATGTTGCGAGTCATTGAACTGCACAATGACGAGGAGTTTGGCTCCTCATCATTGTGCATCTTTTGTTTCCAATGCTACAAGTCCCAAGGACACAATGATGAGGAACCAAGTTCCTCATTGTCCTTCTTTTTTATGTTCAAATGTTGGAGGTCCCCATTGGCACATTGACGAAGACCTCAACACCTTGTCATCGTGTTCTTTTGTTCTAGTGTTGTAGGTTAGTCAAGTGCACGATGATAAGGAGCTCAGCTCCTTGTTGTTGTGTTTTTTTCGTTCCAATGTTGTAAATCCCAAGGACACGACAACAAGGAACTTGGTTCCCCATCATCATTTTTTTGTTTGTTCAAGTGTTAAAGGTCCCCATGGGCACAATGATGATGAGTCGAACTCCTCATCATGTTCTTTGGTTTCAATGTTGCAAGTCACTGAAGCGCACGACAACGAGGAGGAGTTCAACTCCTTGTTGTCGTGCATTTTTTTGTTCAAGTGCTACAGGTCCTAGGGATATGATGACGAGGAGCTCGGCTCATCATCATCATGTTTTCTTTTCTATTCAAATGTTGGAGGTCCCCATGGGCACAATGACAAGGAGCTTAGCTCCTCATCATCATGTTCTTTTGTTCTAATGTTGTAGCTTAGTCAAACGCACGACAACAAGGAGCTCAACTCTTCGTCATCATGGTTTTTTGTTCCAATGTTATAAGTCCCAAGGACGCGACAACAAGGAGTTTGGCTCTTTGTCATCATGTTTTTTTTGTGTTCAAGTGCAAGAGGTCCCCATGGGCATGACAATGAGGAGCTTAGTTCCTTGTCATTGTGTTATTTTGGTCTAATGCTGTAGGTTAGTCAAACGTACAACAATGAAAAATTCTACTCTTCATTGTCATGTTTTTTTGGTCCCAAGGACACAATGATGAGGAACTCGGTTCCTTGTCATCATGTTACTTTTTTATTCAAATGTTGCAAATCCCTAAGGCCAAGATGACAAGGAGGCTTTTCATCTCCTCATCGTCATGTTTTTTTTTTATTCCGGTCATTCAAGCGCATGATAATGAGGAGTTCAAATCCTCGTTGTCATGTTTTTTTTTGTTCAAATGCTGGATGCCCCCATGGGCATGACAACAAAAAGTTCAGCTCTTCATTGTCATGTTCTTTTGTTCAATGTGGCAGGTCAATCAAGTGCACAACGACGAGGAGCCGAAACTTTTCGTTGTCATGTTTTTTTTTGTTTTAGTGCTATAAATCTTAGGGACACAACAATGAAAAGCTCTTCATTGTTGATTTTTTTTTATTCAAATGTTGCAAGTCCCCAAAACTAGGACAACGAAAATGACGCACCCCCAAGCTCCTCGATTGATTCAACTGCAAGTCCAAGGGTGAAAACAACGAAAGGAAAGGAGTTGAAATGTTATTTGGTTCCTAGCACTTTGGGGGTAGAGGGGCGTGTTGGAGCTTCGAAATGGGACTAGAAAGATTGACAAGCACTTTAATCACTCACACAAACCTACATAAACCAAACAACAAGTTGGTTAATGCATAGTTGGAACACTTTGGTGCACAGATGAGCCACGAGCAAACACAAACTCATAAGACTCACCACGGCCCAAACTTGGGGGAAGTCATCACCTTCCCCCTTATAATATACTTTGTGCATGGCCACAAGACTAGCACCTAAATGTCATTTTGTCCCAGAACTCCCAAATGAAAATCCTAAAATTCTCACAATTGGGACTCTCACAACTTTGGGGCCCATAACTTTGCATGCAGACCTTCGATTGAGATGAAGTCTAAAGCAAAGTTGTAGCCTTTATTGAAAGCTTTCCAACGGTATGTTGGGTGCCACTTGCACGCAAGGAAATCAGGGCAATTCTTGACTTTTAATGATCAAAAGTCAAATTGACAATTTGACTCCTAACCCTTCTTTTGGCCATAACTTGTGTTTGAAGTGTCCAAATGGGTCATGCAAGCCCATTTTAGATATTTAAAATTCAAGAAATTTTCAATGATATAAGGAATGCCTCAATCCAATGGGTTTTGACCCCTAAAATTATTTTCTGAAAATTCGAAAATCCATCAAGACTCCAACTCCCAAAGTAGGAGCTCACTTGGGAATGTGAGGGTTCATTCCTTCACATTTTCCTACACTCCCGAAAACATGAAATGTGACTCCCGAGCTTCCATCTTGGCTTGCAACCTTGCAAGCCCAAAGCTAAGGTTGCAATAAAAAAACTCATCATCATGTTTTTTTATTCCAATCACTCAAGTCCCTAACGACAAGGAACCTTATTGTCGAGTTTTTTTTTTTTGTTCCGATCACTCAAACTTGATGGGTGTTTTATTTATTTTTTGGTGTTGGTAAAAAGGTTTGATTTATTTTGTGTTGTAGTTTATTACCACTTTGGTAAATGCAAAGTCGAAAAAAACAAGGACTACTAGAGAAAAGGAACAAGCTTCAACTAAATTGGCAAATGGCATGGGAGGTGTCACGAATGAAAAAGGTTTAAAAAGATGGAAGATGCAAAAGCACATGCAAGCGAATGTTAAAGATGGTGCATTAACTTTGTGTAATGTTAATGAAAAACAAATGCAAGTGTTTATTGAAGTTGGGGAAACCTCTACATCAAATCTTGCTACAATTGAAGTTGACTTGTAAAAAATTATTGAAATGATAATGGAACAAGAAAATGTAGCTTTTGTTTCAGTGCAAGAAGAAAATGAACATGTTATATAAGACGTGTTAAAACTGATGTAAGTGACATTTTTATTTTATCTTACAATTTATTGCCCACCCATCTTCTCTATTTGAAAAGATGGGTGGGCAAATTTGTGTTTACAATACCTTTAGTAATTATGGTTCTCAAACTCTTACCCCACCTTCCTTTTCCATGTGAAAAGGTGGGTGAAGCATTTTTTTTAAGATTATTTTTTTAAGCAATACCCTATAGCTTTGTAGGTGATATTGTTTCTTTTTTTAGGGTTAACCTCATTCTATGCAAATTTCAAAACTAGGTTTTTGTAATACCTTCATCTTGAATTTTTGTCTATCTATCCATTTTTGCAATACCCTCGTGGTGTGTTTAATCTATTATTTATAATGGAAATACCCTCATCATGTAGAAATAACCTTCATCCAAAATGTTAATTCTCACATTAGGTTTATTGTATTTGTTTGTGGTTTTAGATGTAATTGCCCTTCTTCCAGTTGCCATAAAGGGCGTCCATTGGGTAAGGGATGGGCCAAATTTGTTTATAGGGTTGATGGGTGCAATGCATTATATACAACCAACTACAATTTGGTATGACATTTGCGAGCATGCCACAATGTGACCATGGCAAGCTTGGACACCCATCTAATTGGAAGTAAGGCCCAAGGGTTCAAGATTGTGCAGCAATGAATGTGCAGGTCTTGAGCAACCCGTTGACCTGATTCTATCGCAATGAACATAAGGCAATTACTAGGGCTAAGAAGCATGCTACCTTGGAGTGGGATAAGCTCCAGGGTGATTTGCAATACACATTTGAGGTTCTTAAGCCAACATTTGTTAAGCTAACCTTTAGCCACATCCTTCAACTTTTTGGTATGATTGCATGGGGTGTGGGGCCCATGCCTTTCAACATACATGCCAAGTTCGAACGTGATGAAGACCTTACACTTGTGATTTGAACGATTCAAACTGAGTATGCAAAAGCATTCAAAGGCATTTAAATGGAACACAATTAGAAGTTTGCATCAAATAAGATAATGCAACACAAGGAAATTGGCCTCCTTATGTAATACCATGATTTAGAAGTGATTCATGGTTGGTAAGTTTCCAACAATGCCATATTGAATTTTATTTGAATTCCAAGTTTTAGAATTCATATGCAATACTTATTGTATTGTGTTGTTTATTTCAAGGTTCGAAGCACCACCAAGGAGGTGTTTGTGGCTGATGTTGTGGACGTAACATTGGCCAATCGTGGGGTTTTTACACGACGAGACGCCCATGATGCAAAGGTTGCATCAACGCAATACAAGAGGGCCAATGGGATCCCATCCACCTCTGGTAGTGATACAAATAGCCCATAGTTTATCCTAATTTTGATTAGGGTGTTATTTTGGTTTTATAGGATTTAAAGCAACAATTTATTTTTTAAGCAACCATTATGACATGTTCCCCATTTTAAGTTGGGGTTCTTTTAGACTTGGGGGCATTTTTTGCACATTTTTGTAACACATGTCACCCATGTTTTTTTATTTAAGGCATTTTACTTTCATTTTGCACCATCTTGTGTTTATAATTAGAAATACATTCTCACATATTTTTATGTATGCTTGAAAATTTTATCAAAACAATGATTATAGTCTTACATTGAAACCAAAAAAATCTTTCTTTACCCTCAAAAATTAGAAGTTCAAACTTAAAATGGAAAGCAATACCCTCGTGAAGGTATTTTGTAAACACCATTAATTGAATTATTTTGCTCCAAGCTATTGGAAGGGTATTGCTTGTGCCCATAATTACTCAGTGCACATGCAATGCCCCTATTAAAATATATTAGAAATCCTTTGGGCTCCATAACATATTTCAAGAGTCTTGGAGGGGTATTGCATAGCCCTAACAAAACCTAGAAGAAACACAATACCTTCATGAGGGTATTCTGTAAACACCATGGTTTGAATTATTTTGGTCCAAGCTTTTGGAGGGGTATTGCTTATGTCCAGAAATACTCAATCCACATGCAATACCTCGATTAGGGTATATTATAAATCCTTTGGGTTCCGTAACATATTTCAAGAGTCCTAGAAAGGTATTGCATAGCCTTAACAAATCCTAAAAGGAATGTAATACCCTCATGAGGGTATTCTATAAACACCATGATTTGAATTATTTTGGTCCACACTTTTGGAGGGGTATTGCTTATGTCCATAAGTACTCAATGCACATGTAATGCCCATATTAAAGTATATTATAAATCCTTTGGGCTCCATAACATATTTTTAAAATCTTAGAAAGGTATTGCATAGCCTTAACAAAACATAAAAGGAATGCAATACCTTGATGAAGATATTTTGTAAACAATATGGATTAAATTATTTTAATATAAGCTATTGGAGGGGTATTGATTATGTCCATAATTATTCAATGGGTGTGCATTACCTCTCTTAAGGCATATAAAAAATCTTTTGGGCTTCATCACATATATATTGAAACTTGGAGGGGTATTGTTTAAACCTACAAGGAAAGAAATACCTTATTTGGGGTAATCTACAAACAACATGGGCTCAATTATTTTGGTTCAAGTTGTTAGAAGGGTAATGCCTATGCCCAATAATACTCAATTCACATGCACTACCCCTCTTCAAGTATCCCATAAAACCTTTGGGCTCCATAACAAAGTTTTTGGAATTTGGAAGGGTATTACATAACCCTGTCAAAACCTAAAAGGAAAACAATACCCAAATCATTTTACAATAATATCGTAAACCATGAATTTTTTTTTTTTTTCTAAGATACTTATTCCATGTTCATTGTATCATGTTCGACATATTGATTCAAGCAAATGAAAGTAATGCAAAGTTCTTCACATTGATGGTATAATGTTTTACTTGAATAAACATATGGAATGCAATACCTACATCATCTTGGGATATTTGCATTCACCATGAAACATGGAGGGTATTGCATAACCTTACCAAAACCTAAAAGGAATATAATACCTACACCTATTGTGACAATATTCTAAACCATGATACAAATAAAGGTATTGCAGGTACACAAAACTTTGTTGAATAAATTTTTTATACCATCAATGTGGCCAATATTGCAATATCTTCATGTACATATACCAACGATTTTGCATTGGTCCATTTATGAGTTTGAAAATGTCTTTCCACTATATTTAATGTTTACTTAAATTATTTAACATATTTTTTAAATTGAAATATTATATATTAAAAATGCAATTTTTTAAATAAATCCACACAATTAAATTAAGTAGAGATTTTTAAAACTTTATTCTTATGTCTTAATGTCAATGGACCTATCAATAAAGTAATGAACATATTGCATTTACACTTCAACATTTTGCTCAATACCATCAATGTGACCAATTTTGCAAATTGGCATGATATATTGAACATGTATTTAGTATGAGAAAAAAAATCAATATATTTCATGGTTAATGACATTATGAAAACACAATGAAGGTATTGCAATTACATTTATAAATTTTCTTCAAGTAACCTTATACCATCAATGTTGCTAGTTTTGCAATACTTTCATTCCAATTTGCATTGGTCCATTAGTGAATTATTATGATGTTGAAAACGACTTTAAACTATAGTTTTAAATTAAAATATTACTAAATTAAAATAATTACACAAATATTATATCTTTATAAATGATATATATAATTTCACATATTAATTCATTAATTATATCATGATTTCAATTAAAATATCTTCAAAACTAAAAATTGATAGATGGTGCACCATTTATATTTTTTGAATCATAAACAACCATTCATTTATTCAAATAAACTTCACATGTGTTTTAGGTTTAATAAAAGATGAAAAAAACATATTTTTAAATATATTTTAATACAAAAGGGAATACAAATTGAAGTGTGAAAATTATTGATCATTAATGCCATTATTTGATATGTTATTCCCTAAATTTCAATTTACATATAATAAGCATTTGATTACATGCATTGATTAAATATACATCATTAATAAGTTATCTTTTGCATAGGTTTTGGTAGGGTTATGTAATGCCCCAAATAGTGTAGAAAGATATGTAATTGACCCAAAAGCATTTCCGTGATACCAAAAAAAGGTATTGCAATTTAATTTCATACTTCTGGCCATGAACAATAACCCTTAGATAATTTAGGCGGAAAATGATTTCCCTCTAGGTTTTGGTGGGGTTATGTAATACCCCACATAATGTACAAATATATGTGATTAACCCCAAAACATTTATGGGATATCGGACAAAGGTACTGTAATTTAATTCCATCCTTTTGGCCATGGGAAATAACCCTTGGATAGCTTAGGCAAAAAATGATTTAGCCCCTGGCATTTTACAAAATAGCCTAATTAAGGTATTCATTTCCCTTTAGATTTTGGTAGGGTTGTGCAATACCCCACATAGTGTAAAAAGATATGTGATTGACCCCAAAACATTTATGGGATATCGGAAAAGGGTATTGCATTTAATTTCATCCTTTTGGCCATGACGAATACCCCTTGGATACTTTAAGTAGAAAATGATTTAGCCCATGGCATTTTACAAAATACCCCAATTAGGGTATTGATTCCCTCTAGGTTTTGGTAAGGTTATGTAATATCCACATAATGTAGAAAGACATGTGATTGACCCCAAAACATTTATGGGATATAAGATAAAGGTAGTACAATTTAATTCCATCCTTCTGACCATGAGCAATACCCCTTGGATAACTTAGGCAAAAAATGATTTAGCCCATGGTGTTTTACAAAATACCCCAATTGGGGTATTGATTTCCCTTTAAGTTTTTGGTAGGGTTATGTAGTAATTCATTAATTGTCAAAATATATGTGATTAACCATTCCACTTTTTCAGGATACCTTGAGAGGGGTATTATAATTTCATTCCATCCTTCTAATCTTGAAGAATACATGTCTAATAACATAAGCCAAAATGAATCAGCACATGGTGTTATACAAAATAACCCTATACGAGTATTAATATCCATTTAGGTTTTGGTTTGGTTATGAAATACCCTCCATAGTGTCCAATGATAATTTATTGGCTCCAAAGCATTTTTTGGATACCCTAAAAGGGGTATTGCATGTATTTGGATTACACAATGTCGAGTATTGCAGTTGAACTGGATTTATGCAAGTAATAAACTTTCATTGTTTTCTGCATTATTTGGAGTATGGGATACATCGAAAGGGGTATTGCAAGTGTATTAAGTAGTTTTGGGCATGAACAATACCCTTCTGATAGCCTAGACAAAAACAATTCAGCCCATGGTGTTTACAATGTAACGTAATGAGGGTATTGAGATCTTTCTAAGTTTTGGAAGGACTATGCAATACCCCTCAATTTGTCAAAAGATATGAGTATTTTTAAGATATTTTCAAAAAATACTCAAATTGAGTATTTTTTTTTATGAACCTGAACACAACATGCATTAAATGTGTTTAAATTGAATTGGAGTTCCGTATTGCTTTGATTATCCACTTGGTTTGCAATACCTTTATATAGGGGGTGTTAAATACTTTAATCATTCACTTATTTAGTTTTTTGAATGAACTAGAACAAGCTCCATGCATACCTTCATTTTATTCTTTTTTCACCGTTGTCAACTATCGGGGGTCTATTCCAATAACAACCATGTAGGTAGGTGTAGCCATGTAGGTGGGGTTTGGTAGGTACATATTTAAAGTGTTGGTAGATAGGCCAATGGTAGGGCAGGTAGGTGGGTGGGGATGAGAGTAACACATTTTAAACTTATAGGTGAGTAGGTAGACGGGGAAGAGTCTACTTTTAATTTAAATATATAGGTGAGTAGGTTGGTGGGGAACAATGGGGGGTAGTAGGTGGGTGGGTGGGTGGGAAAAGTTTCAAAAAAAAGAAAAAGAAAACAGGAAATCAGGTGGGGGGCGTGGAGAAAATAAAGTTCCCCAAAAAAAAAATGGAGATCAGGGGAAAAAAAAACTGAGATCAGGGCTGAGAAAGGGCGAACAAACAAAAAAAAGTCAGCCTGGGATGGCACAGGGATAGAAAAGAGAATCCTATCAGTGCACCATCCATCCACGTTGGTGCACTGGTGGGTGCTGGTTCACTCTGGCCGGTTCCAGGTACAGTCTTCTTATATAATATCCTTAGTCTGTCCGGTGGTGGTCGTCCTTTCCATCCATCCGTCCCGTCATCCGTCCCGTTATCCAAGTTCCTCATCCTGGAAGAAGAAGATGATGGAAGAGGAGGAGGACGACGACAAATGGCTACTGCTATGTACATATATTTTCACTGCTCCTACTTGTTATTAATAATTTATAGTATTTGATTCCAGTCCTGAATATCAGACACCTTTTTGGTTCAGTTCTTTTCTCATTGGAACTGGAACTGGTGGCTCTGACCTGCTGCCCAACAGGGAGGAACACATCCCTTGTACATTTTGTTCGGCCCCACCCATGTAGAGGGAGGGTATCACATCCAACATTGGTACTGGGACATTACCCATAAATGGTGAAGTTCACACCAGTCTTGGTCAGTTCCAGTTACCAGGAACTGGTTTCCAGCTGGAACTAGACCCAAAAACCGGAATTGGAACTGACCCCAAAACTTGTTTTTTTATAAATTTAGGTCCCAATTCTGAAAATAACAAAATTAATTTCTTAAAAAAAAATTTCTGTTGAGATTAGACATATTGTTAGTTTGAGAAAAAAAATCAGGGTTTTGAATAATAATGACATGTTTTTCAATAATAATTTGAGGGTAAGGTGAGATGAGGGTGACATTAGGCATGTAGTTCTCACTTTTGGACCATGTCTCAAATATGCAATTTTAAAAAAAAAAAAATTTGGTTTAGAGATGTAGTTGATATAGGAGGTCACATTTTATTGATGGTATAATGCTAGTACCTAGGGGAAAAATCAGCTTTTAGTTAATGCGGAAGTAGGTAGAATTGAATTTGGTTTGGAATTGGACTTGCTTAGGAATTTTTAAAAAGAAGCTGAAATTAAGGGGTCTTGAAATGTGAGGAATTGAATCTAGAATTAGATAAGAGGTTCTATATATATAATCCTTGAATTGGAATGGGGTTCTTTCAAATTTCAAAAAAAGGTTGGAACCAAGACCAGAGGTTTTATTGAAAAATAAGAATTGGCCAACACCAATGTTGGGGGGTTATTGGATTATTTCAATATCCATTGATTTCGGCTATTTGGTTTATCAATATCTGTTATGGTGCCAGTTTAGTTTGATTTGTTTTGTTTTTTTTTTGTTTTTTTTTTCCATTTTTTCATGTCCTATAAGGATATCCAAAACAATATAAAAATTAATGCCAGATTTCAGTATTAGAAATATCTTGCAACATAATATCCATTAGATATCCAAGCCTTCCAGATAATAGAATACAACAATTTCAGTCCAATAATAAATCAAGATAAAATTACATAAACTCCATTTCATACTTTAAAAACATTTCCTCTAAAACAACAACATCAAACTGAATCAACTTTATCAAACTAATAGGTGAATTACATCCCACCCAAGGATCATTGAGCCATTTTTTACTAGCCAATATTAACTTATCCAATTATTTGATAGCATGTGACATTTTTTCAAAATTTTAAGTATTCAAACTAATGAAAACATCCTATTAATTTCTATTTAAAACCTCACAATGCCAAGGATTTGATGGGCCAAAAATGCAATAATAGGAAGCAAAGATTCATGGTTCCCCCACCACTCCAAAGGCCATTTAATATCCTTTGCATCCACCTGATATTTCTTGAACATCTATAATTCTTTATTCACCAATTCATTGGTTGGTTTGTTAGTCCCAACATACATCTCAAAAATGTCAAGAATTGGAATCTTTGTTAATCTTCATACTTACCATAATTCCAAATTTTAACATAGGGTGTAAGATTTGGTGGCATTTCAAAAACATTGGAAACAAGGATCATTTGTCTTATTTTTCCACAATGGAAACTTCATGTTTTTGATCAATAATAGATGAAACCAACCAAAGACTTTTAAATTTTGGGTCTAACATCAAGGTAACATATTATGGGTTTTATTTTTTTCATATTTCTTTTAAAATGAAAGAAATTGATCTCACACCTCATATACTATTTTTTTAATGTTAGATGCAAATAATGACAACTCTAGAACAATAAAAAAATCATCATCCATCAAATTATCCATACTATATGAAATTCCATATTCTTTTTAAAAGTTTAAGGTCATAGTAATTGTTGCATACAATGCATCATAAAACAACCAATGGCCATGATACTGGTTCAACCCACAAGCACTAACAATCAAAATGAAAACATCAAAAAGAACTTTAAAGATATGCTAAATTAAAGGTGGAGGAACATGGTTAGCAATCCTCACTATTGTTTGTTGATTATAACAAAGACAATTGTTGCCTTGAATTGTAATGCCTCTTATAACAATACAATTTTTCTTGCAAACTTGCATAAAAACATCAAGGATCAACAAAATAAGTTGAAAATTCCAAAATTAAAAAAACATGTAGAAAAAAAAGAAAAAAAAAGTTTAAAAATAACATTGACCTAATTTTCACTAGAGTGCTCTATTTTCTTAACTTTTAAACTACTTCAATGTAGACCTAGTTCCATTCCTATTAGCCTTTGCCAAATTTCTTTGACCAAATGGTGCATTTTTGTATATATGCTTGGGCATACTTTACATAAACAAATTTGAAACCCCTTTAATTTTCCCATCAATGGTAGTATATTGATAGGCTTTGGGAAAACATGCCCAAAACAAGTCCCTTATAAGCTCTCCTTCTAATTTAAAGCTTCACATTTCACAATAAATTTGAATGTAATTGTCAATGTGTTCAAGGTTGAACCTTCATCCTTGACGTATGTTATTATTTTATTGAACCCATATATATCTAAAAGGTCAATCACGTTTCTTGCTAATGCTTGTTTTGTGATGTCAATAGCTTCAAATAGACCAAAAGTTACATGTTTTGGCTTCCAATCAGATCCCAAAAAACTTATTACTAAAGCAAACACATCATGTGTGCCCTTGGACATCCATAAATCAACAATGGCACAATAATAATCCTATAAAAGAAATAAAACACATTTGTTTAGTTTTATCCATTAGGCAAGTAGAACATTGTGTGAAAAAACTTTTTAAAAAGAAATTTAACACAAGAACACAAATGTAATACTAGACATTTTAGCCATACATTCTCCACAAATTGTAATTGCAAGTGATTTTTGACTATCAAAAATGCAAGGTGCTCCACAAACAATTTTTTGATCCACTTTTTCTTTGAAATGAGCTTTTGAAGCAAAAAAAAAATTAGAAATGGAAGAACCAAAAATTTTAATTTCTATTTCATATTTTTTATACAAATTTCCTCTCGCTGAATCGTTAACTTCCTTTTCAAAAAATCTAAAAATTATTGAATGGTCTCTATCAACATGTTTTCTCAAACATGTTATTCCATTGGTCTTATAATATGATATTAGACCTTTCTTTAATTGTTTTCTTGGATTTAGAGAAAAAATGGGTTTGGAACAACATGATGTAATGCATGATCTAAGGGTTTTCTTCAATTCCTTCCATTTTATTTTTTCAATTTCACTCATGCATATTACTATTTTTTAAATTTTGCTTTCTGATTTTCATTCGTAATTACTGATTTTCATTTTCACTTGACCCTTAAATTTTTCACACAAATGCTTTGCAAGGTCAATGATGGAGAAAATTCAAGCAAATAAATGTTTTGCAAAAATTACCAAAGATATTGCTAATGCTATGCACACCTAAAAGATTGTGATGCAAACATTTACAAGCAAAAAAATATTTTCAAAACAAATATGGGATGTGCAATGTATAATGTTATTTTTTTAATAAAAAATTTGTATTACAAACCTTGCACAACAACTACAAAAACAAAATAATCCATTAGTAATTAAAAAGAAACAAATGAAGTTGTAACCAAAAAAAAAACCAAAAAAACCAAAAAAACTATTAATTAAAAAAAAGACACACAAAAAAACAATTAGCAAAAACATAAAAACAAAACAGATAGAAGAAAACAAAAAACAGAATTAAAGCATATTAAGAATAGAATTTTAAAAAGGAAATAAAACACATAGAAAAAGAAGAAGATAGAAAAAAACCAGGAAAATATATATTTAAAAAAAGAAATGAAATGAAAAAAATGGAATAAAACTATGAACATTAAAAAAGGGCAAGGGGGAGTGGGGGGGGGGGGGGAAAAAAAAAAAAAGAAAAAAAATAAAAAAAAAAAAAAAAAGCAAAAAAAAAAAAAAAAAAAAAAGGAAAAAAAAAAAAAAAAAAAAAAAAAAAAAAAAAAAAAAAAAAAAAAAAAAAAAAC
>Ga0116228_10002953_pt1 | contig 14855 bp, 8 predicted proteins | sample S1TSphfallax_2_FD_89694 | JGI IMG/M metagenome (GOLD analysis project Ga0116228, IMG submission 89694) | Host-associated microbial communities from peat moss isolated from Minnesota, USA - S1T2_Fc - Sphagnum fallax MG | ecosystem: Host-associated > Plants > Peat moss > Unclassified | place: USA...
GAGACATTCAAACTTAAGGATCTGGATGGGCTAAAGGAGGAGCTTGGGCTCTCATTGGTCAAGAAGATGATTGAGGGTTGTCCTCAAAATTATAATGCAAGGCACTATTTTTTTAAGACCTTCAATGGATGATTAAGTGTTGTCATGGGCCGACCCAAAAGGGCTGGCTTGTTAGACCACTTGAGACGAATAGAAGGTGTCGTTCTAAAGTTTCAAAGCCATTAGAAGAGGGTTGGCCTCGAATTAGCTCGGGTTGTTCCAGTTGAAGTCTTCATTGGATCAACTTCAAAAGTTGGTACTATGAGGCCCCTGAGTCACCCTGGGGTTGGCTCAGCTTTAAGGCAATTTGGGCTGGTTCAAAAGTCAAGCCCGTCACTAGCTCTAGGTTAGATTAGGACTTAGTTCTCAGAGCAAAGCTTAGTGAATCTAAGTAGAGAATTTGAATTCGTCCTAAATGCTTGAGACTTTAGGACTAACCAAGTGTCTTGTGAGGTGCAGAAGTAACTAGAAGCTAAAAGAGTCAATCCAAGAGAACCTTGACAAAGCGCTTGAAAAACAAGGTGACAAGGAAGAAAGGACATGTCATCCCCCTTGGGTACACCATCTAGGGTTTTACCAAACTTCTTTCTATTCCGAAGGTAAAAATGTAATGATCCAAAATTTTAAACTCAAAATTCTAATCTGTTTTAAATCATCCATTGTCAAACATTGAATCCCTTACACCAAACACCCCATATCTTCCCCCATTCCTTTATCAAATTTAGGCAATTTTTGTGGCACTAAGATAAATATACCTATCATCAAACATTAGCCTATCACCAAACACTGTCCCAATTCCTTTCCATTTTAAGTGATTCAAAATCTTACAAATTTTCCTTCCCAAACTTTACAAATCATCTTTGAAATGCAAAGCCAAAGAAGTAGAACAGAATTTACGTTTTTTGAAATTGCAAAAGGCATTTTTCTTCATTTTGACCCCTCCGATTTGGATAGTGCATAACTTACTCATTTTTTTTGAAATTGAGTGATTTAAACTGCTCTGAAACCGTCATCTTCAGCTCTACAAATCATCTCATAACTCTAAAGGCAGCAGAATAATATTTAAGGATTATTTGAGGGGTTCGAAAATAAGCTCTGAGCTGTTTGATTGAAAATTTTCTGTAAAACGATCCCCTTACTTTGGACAATCATAACTTTCTTGCCTCTGATCCGTTTTTGTCCATTTTAGTGCTCCAGATGCGTCAAGAAGAGCCCTATAGCTAGTCTTTGGATACCATAAACAATGGGGCCCTTCTACACAATCGGCGAGCAAACATTACCTTAAGTGTTGAGACACTGGTCTAAATACCCTAGGTGGAGGGCAACACATGTTCTTTCAGCAGAAGCAGAGGAACAATGTGTGAGGATTTGACTGGCTTTTACTTCTTAAGTGTTCATCCACTGGCCTAGTCACAAATCGCCACCATCAAGATACTAAAAATATGACCTTTGGACAAAAAATGAGACTATATGTCTTTTTCATATATATCATCTAATATTGAATGATGTCATTGTCATTTGTGATTACGGTCACATAAAGATTATTGTATGCAATTATCAAGATTTTAGTCAAAAATGTTACTTGCAACTACACAATAGGAATGTTAATTATTTATAATTTTCAAAAAAATTCCAATGTCTTATGTCGTTCTACAGGTCCTTGCTTAGTTTCAACCCACCACTTTGTGGAAGCAGGAAGTAGTTCCTACCCATAGCTTACCCCTAAGGAATTTTTTTCCAATTTTGTCAAGCAGGTGAACGGGCAATCATCCACAAAAGAATTGAGTGACATTTGGCTAAGGTCAGACAATTAAAATAAATAAATAAGATTCTTGCCCAGTTCTGGCGACCAGTGGGAACTCATTGTCTAAATATGGTGAGCATATGACTTTCTTTTCCTCAAAATATGGCCACTTTTACCAAAAAAAGTCCAAAAAAATCCAAATTGGGTTCTATACTGGGAAAATTCGCCAAAAACTACACTGCTTCCTACCATTTACAACAATTGGATCCTAATTATATTTCTTCATTTTTTGCAAAACATTATTCAGACCATGTGCAAAACCATGCAAGACATTGTGTTAACACCCAGACAGTGGTCATTAGGGGTTATGTAGTGTTTTCGGGCCTGATGATTTTGTTCCCCAAGTCAAAAATGGATAGGTAGGTATGGGTGAGCTAGCAACCACACAGGTACCATACCACCCCAATGTTTTTGGGTTGTTAGTTAGCAACAATATGTACCCCCTCCTGTGACAATATCTGGGTCTCTGAGTATAAAATGTTCAAGATTTTCGAAGACAAACTTATATTATAGCCATTATGAGGCAGTTTTTTTTTCAATTTTGTTCTGCAATTAAACTAGTGATTGTTGAGAAGAAGATTGAGCCAAATTTGGGTAAATTATGGCCTTTTTTTTTTACAAACGTCTTTTATATGCACTCGTTGTTTGCATTGAATTTCCACTGTGCGGAGCGACATATTATAAACTTTAAGTTACGTTGTGATTTCTTCAACACGTTGGTGCGTTTCACAGTATTTATGAGGTTTGGCTGGATTTCAAGAAAATAAAGGCTATTGAAGTAGTGTTTAGAAGGTTCCTCAAGTCGCTGCTAAAGGTGCAAAAAACAACTAGGATGTCCATTGTGCTAGAAGAATTTGACAAAATTCCCTTTTTAACACTTTGCATGGGGACACGTGTTGTTGTACTTTAACTGTGTGAGCACAGTCATTAAAAATCGCATCTTGGGAAAGGCATGGGAAGCCCAACTTGCCATGCTTGTTGTGGGAAAGAAATGTTGGGCTAGAGCCGTGAAAAAATGGCTACTCAAGAATCAACCCTAATAGATGACAAGTTTTCTACCCCTGGTTCAATCATCGTTGGAAACAACACCTCAACTTGCAACAACCCATGTGTTCCAAGCAGGGACTACTCAACCAATCAATTAGGAGGTTGGGGCCTCACACTTTCCAAGTTTTCCCCACACAATGTTAAGTGTAAAAAGGATGAAAAATAATATGTGGTTGGCTTTCATTGAAAAGTTCTTTAGCAACTACGAAATCAGGACTAGCGTGGACATAAGATACTTGCGCTTCAAGGGTATGTCATATGAGAGCAAAAGCTATTTATGTGACATCAACTGTGTTCAGCTACGAAAAACTGTGGCCCGATTTTGGTGTGGCAACACGTAGCTTGAAATAGTGTTAGGTTCATGGAAAGGCGTGCTATACGTAGAGAGGCTTTGTCAAGGTTGCGATTTGGGGAAGGTTAAGGATGAAGAACATTTGCTCCTTGTCCGTCCAAATACACAGAAAATTAAGGAACAATTCAGCCTTACCCCTCACTCTCACTAGCACTTTTGTTGAACTCATGCAGACTACGAACACAGTCACCATAGCCAAGTTTGTAGCATGTTGCTAATACCAGAAGATAATCTATCCTCCATGATCTACCTTTTGTCTAATGGCCTCTCTAGTCCTAATTGGACGTAAAATTGTAAATAGTAAATAGCAAACGGTTGACATGTGACCTTCAAACATGATTCCAAATAATTTAATTGTAGTGCACAAAAGAGCACACTAAAACCATATCAAGTTTTTCAATTTTGTAATGTAACTGAGGTAGCAATCTTCCATAAGAAAATTAACCCAAACATCACTTTCAAGAACAAAATTTTAATTTTAAAAAACAGCTTTCCATATTAATTGCTATCCTATTGGAACTTAATAAAAAAATCTGACAATTTTCCCAAAAGAGGTTATGGAAATGTGGTTACTAGAACACTTGAAAAACACTTTATTGTCACAGTTCAAAAAAATATCCCTGCAATGGCAAACTTTCACCTTAATAAAACCCCTGACTAAATCCTCTGTGATGAAGATTGGCTGCAAAATACCATAGTACCTTTCCCATTTCGACATAAATTAAATTATTTTTCATTTTGCGAAACTTTTGAAATTTTATTCATTATTTGTGCTAAAATTTTAATATATTTAAAAGTTCAACGGTCCGGATTTGAACTGCACACCTTCCATGACAGTGAGTTACATCTAAAGCAGTCTATATAAACTAAACTGCTCTATTTTGTATTATGATTACCTGCTGAAAATTTGAGAATTAAAAACCAGATGCCCAAATTAAGATTTCAAATTTAAATAATTATTTGGCAGTTTGTTGCCAAAATGGTAAAGATACTACAGTGAGAATAAGTAGGGTTAAGCCCTTGGAGCAGGCCATTTCAGGAACACCCTGCTCAAACGGTCCTACCTGACGTGAATTGTTTTTTCATTTTTCCTGGAAAAATGTAAGACCCACTCCTGTTGATGAGGAAAAACTCCAATTAGATCAGATAACGTGCCCTCCGCATATACTACACATGTTCAGCCGGTGCTCTATAGCACAGGAAAGCTCAACACAAGGAATCAGGCCATAACCTTTTCGCACGTTTAGACTTCTCATGGCGAGGACATCACATGGAGGAGATAAAGCATTCCATTCCTCTACCTATATATATCACCAAACGTTCTGCACTGGCCACAAGGGAACGATGCTCTTACAGAGAGGCGGTAACTGTCATTGAGGTGCGGCAGTTAATAAGGCCAAAAGCAGGGCGGATGGGATAGAATTTCCCGTGATTCCCATCCAAAGTACAAAGACAATCTGTACCCATTGTACTACCAACTCAATTCTCCTTCAACTAAGGGCGACTTTAGACAAGGGTCCAAGGTCCCAGGACCAATGAATTCAAGCAATCTTATTGGTTGAAAGCTTTAAATTGGTCCCAAGGCCTTTAAACGAGGGTCTGAGACCAGAAAGTGGCAAATTGAGGCTAAACCTACATGGCACCTGTTTTGGAGGGAAAATCAATTGGTTTAAACAAAACAATAGTGCTAAAGGAAGAACTCCGTATTTAGAGAACGAAGAAGAATCACGCTATGGACCAAGGTACAGTCCAACTTGATTCAATTTGCTTCAGATCAGTCCAAATTGGTTCCTAGGAAATTGAATCTGGACCCTCCTCTAAAGGGAGCCTACAGCAAGTTTTCAATTTATTCTTTAATTTGTCCAAATATGAGGTGCATAGTACATACCAGTGTTGTGTGTGTATACATTAATACTCATATATATAGCATGTAAATCTCATGTAATTGGAAATCATTTACACTTACACATCTCAACTTTTTACATTTACATCAGGGCAATATTTTTTCATTTCTATTTTTTTGGCATAGTTAAAATTAACATTTCAGTTGTTTGTGATGTTCTACAAGTTTGTTAGCAAAATAGTCATGTTTTAAAAGGCTTTACAATTTTAGAAGGATATACTATTTGATCTTACAACAGAAAACTACAATGAAAGTGGAAAGTCATATGCCAACTCTTCCAACTTGATATATTTTTATAATATTTGTAAAATGTTTTTCTCCTATTGTCACTAGTGAGCCAAACCAATCTGGTGAACATTAGTTATTTAGTGATGCCTTGCATATTGTAATATCCATGAGCTTGAAATTAAAGAAAGAAACTAAAAATCTACCTATTCATAATGCAGTAATGGAAGATGATCGTGGGGTTACTCCAAAGTTATTATTACTTGCTTCTAACATTTTAAAAGAAAAGTGCAATGTCTTGAATTCTTTCTTCTCTTTCCTAAGGAATTATGAAAAGAGAAAAATTCATAACATGTTGTCTTTGATGTTGGACCATAGACATAAGAACCTTTGTTTACTAGTTTCTTTGTTCATTGCTTATGAACAAGGTAAACTATTCTTGAGGAACATGACAAAAGGTTTTTGTTCCCAATGTTATTGAAACACCATCATGTTTTACATCCTTTGCTAAAATTAAAGTCTTTGACAAATCATCCTAATGATGAGGATACAAGTCTGGATATTTTTAGGTGACAATTGAAATAAGTGAACAAAAAATCAAGGTTTAACATGTTTTTAATAATTATACATTACATTTTTCAATCCACGTTTTCAATTCAATTGTATTCAATACAAACATAAAATATGTGGATAAGAGATTATTAGAAAATAATTTTTGATGTTTTGTATATATAGTTGAAAGACGATATAATAGAATACTTGTACCTTACCCTCTGGTTAGATTCAATCATCAAGTGCTGACTTTAATTACTTTTAGGGCAAAGGAGCTGTCCACACTTCTAGTTAGGCTATTTTAGCTTTTGACAGATTCTAGACCTTAATATTTTGACAACTTGTGCAACGGACATTCTCGAGGTGGTTACCATGCTATGTCAGAGGAGTATGGTGAAAACCCTAAATTAGAGGCGCTTTTCAAAGATGATCAAATTGCAAGATTAATGCTGAAGTGTGTTGTGACGTGAAGTATTATGTTATATTGCATTTTTTGGAATTTCATACAATGTAACTTCTTTTGTCAAGTCATTTTTACATAATAATTTCTGAAATTTCATGTGATTACAAGTTCTATGTGTTCCAATTTCAAGGCATTTTGGATACAGCAAATTTGTTTTTTGACCAATTTGAAATTTCTAACAAATTACTCCAATTTGTCTTGGAATTTCTCATCATTTTCAGCATCTCAGTTTTTAATTAATTTACATAAAATCTGACCACAAGGTTAGGTATACACATTTCAGATCTGACAACATATGAATAACCAGAGGAGAGAGGGAGGAGAATGAACATGCAACCAGACTTTATAAAACTTGAGAACCTAATAACAACATTGAAAGAGAAAGCTCGAAACCTGTTTAAAAAATAGTAATTGTACGTTCATCAGCGTATTTTGAATGTTCATAGCCAAGTTCTCGTTTTTTGATCAACGTTGATGAGGGATTAGTTTAACTCACGTGTAATTTGAAGTTTACAACAATAAATTCCTAACCCATGTCTTCTTAAGCCATTTACTCATTTTATGGCTTCCTCCAGTGAGTTTCAGTGCAAACAATAATAAGACTACGATGCAGATAGCGAGACCTGTGGGGGCAGTGGAAAGTATTTTATATTCTTGTGTAATGCGAGTGGGCAGTCTAGCGAATGCGCCACTGGTAAAGGCACCTAGCACACAAAGAACAGAAAGCATCAAAAGAATAGAAGCCAATCCGAGTTTTACCTTTACTCTTTTAACAACTCGTCCAATGAATTCATGGTGCAGAATTGGCATCGCTGCATACGCACCAGCCACGACAGTTGCAACGGCGAAAAAGAAAGACAAGCTGTTAAAGGCCCAAAATGCCTTAACTGCTGTTGCGTTCATAGTGTCTGTTGATGAAGGGAGGAGTAGCCAGGCTGAATATGTAATGCTTGCTATTAGTGCTGCGCCAACGAGAATTGCATTTGCGGCATCCACAATTACTTGCCTCTCCCTATACAGGGCATCAACATAATGCTTCACTTCAGGGTTTTCCATTAGAACTCTCTCAATCTCTTTCCTTCGTAAGACTACCGCAATTTCCAATGCGGTTTCGCCCTCGTCGTTTTCTCCATTCCCATCCGATATATTTACGTTCTTCAATATCTTCTTTACGTCTTCCAATCGGTTGTCTGTAACAGCATCGCAAAGGAGTCTAGACGTTGCCACTGGTCGTGCCGCTTCCTGTGGCTGTGGTTCCTGAGGGCGATTAGGATCCTGCGTGATGGTAGTATCCGATGAAATCTGCACAACCAATTCAGCAGCAATGGGACGAAATGTTCCGGTCGCCACATCCCCATTTAGAATATTAATACAAAAAGGATGAGATCCGCTCGATGTGCTCGCCTGTTCCGGATGTTCGTTCTGCACAACCATTTTAGCAGCAATGAGACGAAATTTGCCGGTCGCCACATCTCCATTCATTCCCGCTTTGGTCGAGACGTCAACTGGCGCCTTCAGTTTATCCTGTTGAGGCATTCTTTTAGTCTCCGATTAAGCAGCAATGCTTGCGTGACACAGCTGTGTCAAACAAGATAAGTTGTTAGAACTATTGGAATGTGGCCACTACTCAGGTGCGCATATATCAGGTTCTCGACACTTCGAGACTTCAAGATAGTGACGATATTAACCTAAATGTGTTCACTTGTCTTTCAGCATAATTTGGCAGCCCCACTAGGTGCCACTGCCAGTACTTGGTCTTCAAAGTGCTCTAACGAGTTTGGAGTGTTGTAATTTTACTTTGAGTTCTGGACTGGCAAGTTCTTCGAGCTGGGGCTGGAGTCGGTGGCGAAGCAGCAGCTGGCGCGGCCACCACTCCAGCTACAGCAAAGGACTCAAAGGGCTATCCTGGATCAGCGCAAGAAGTTGCCTCTTCTAAAGTGGAGACTATTATGCAGAAATCATGTAGACGAGGAAGAGAAAGAGAGGAAGAATGCCCGGCGGGCGAAAAACGGATGACAACGAAAATGGGAAGGGGCGGAGAATGGCCGAGAGCACTCTTCAGGAAGAGGGGTGACAACCTGAAGGCTGTAGCAGATGACAAGAAGCTAGACGTGTGGTCGGACACAATGGAGCAGCTCTTGGCACACCACACAAATTGAAATACAATAGACGAATGACGGTAATTCTTTGTTTTTCACGGAAAGGGAACATGTGTTCACACGAACCACATCAACATCATTCTTGCTTCGCCTCGAGCTTAAAGATTTTTCTGGGAGACACACCTAGACCACAAATGTGGCTTAGACGATGCTCAGAGCCTCAGAGAAGAAAACGGAAGCAGAACAGAGAGACAGAAGAATGAGGAAGAGAAAAGAGCGACAGAAGTCTATGAAAAAACGAAGTCGATCAGCTCTGATTGCAGATCAGAGCAGCTCTTCCATTTAACGAGAGATTTTACTCGCGCCAGGCGTAGCAAGGCGAGTGGGCCCGTCAGTGCGAATATGACGAGGAATTGAGCTTCTCATCGAGCCAAAGAAGGTTGCAAAACAACGCTGCTGAGAGGGTCCAAGAGTGGGGTGATGGTGCGGCAACTCGATTGTTGACCAGTTTTTCACAGGCGAGGCAATCGTGACGCACAGAAGTTGCAAGTGGAGGGAATCAGGCCTGAACGGAATCGGGACTAGAAGAGCTACTGTCGAAGTGAAAGATTTGACCAAGATCATTCAATGCCCTAGCTTATCAAAGATTTAGATGCTAATAATCAACCAGAAAATCAAAAGGGACGAGCATGAAAGGGCAGCATCAGGACAAGCAGAAATGAATGCCTGTAGATTCAATCAAAGCTCACAAACAGCACCTGGAGCAATTCGGCGCCTGGAGCATTAACCCCTTTTCTTGATTTTTTCTTGTAACACAATCAGCAATTCCTGCATAACTGGTTCACTGCAACACATCCAATTGATTGAGGATTGAATGTTGAGAGAACATTATCAAATAGTGCGATTCTCGATACTAACATCAAGGTTCTTGACTGTGAGAAGCTTCCAGACAAGAGAAAAATCGGGAGCTCAATTTCAACAGTCTAGGAACCAAGTCTAGAGGTCCCATACTAGCTACATTCTCTGCGCAGGAACCGGCCCGGGCATCAGTGGCAAGTTGCAAGAACGTGCAACTAGCCATGGTGGATGGTGGCCATGGGGATCGATAGGCATGGCCTTATTTATTATGGTATCTGTGTGATTGTTCATTTGCTCGTCCTTCTTGAAACTGCAGTGCAGTGCCAGTTCGAATTTTAAAATCCAAGTACAGCCTCCTGCCTTAGCCATTGGCAATTTAGTGAATCTTCTTGGAGAAACTCATGCTTTTTGTTCCCCTTCACAAAACGACAGTCAATTACAAAAGCATTTGTGTGTACAAAAGAGCACGCAAACCTTCTCACACCTTGGTGACATGATGATTGGTGCAGATGCACTCCACGGGGCACACTTGGTGAAGAAAAGAGCCACTTAGTCAAGGCAAAATGCAGTGGACCCAAAACTTTGGAAAGTCAGAGAGACCTCTCCAGCCCAAGACATCAGGTGGAAATAAGGATGCTATTCACAGAGAACCTATTTGTATAGGGTAAAGCCCCAGGCATGGAGCTTTATGAGAAAAATGGCTGTGCAAGGTTTTTTCTCAACTTCATGAGGTAGGTGGACTGGCGATCCTCCACAAGAAGACTTAGCCAAATCTGGCTGCAGGTCAGAGAGAAAAGTAAATCATTTTTTAAACCCTGTTATGTACTCGTGACTTGCAAGGACCTGTAGTCTAAATACAAAGATTTCAATATCTTTCCTAAAAATGTGGCGAATTTTTGGGGTTTTCCTCAGATCCCTTGTAGAAGTCACAGGCCCTTTTTTTTTCCCTCTGTTGCCAAGTGGTGAAAATTCAGGAAAAAAAAGAAAAAAGTCAGTGCTCAGAGACCCTGATTTAGTCTAAGCATGGGATAGGTCTAATGTTTAATAGCAATTTAAAGGGATTTTGGGCTAAATGTTTTTACCATGGTAGCAGTGGGAAAATATTAAACAGGCCAAAGGAACTGAATGGAGTCAGTGCAAAAGTACTGTTGCGATTTTTTCCTTCTGTCTGCCCATTTGCCCCATCCATATTTTCTCAAGTGCCACTTAAATCTCTTAAGCGAGGCAGACTAACAGAATGCCTTTCGCTGATATTTGTGGTGATGGTATATCTAACATGCCCAACACACTTGACCAGCGCATCGATTCATGCGTCGGGCTGAACTTAAGACATTAATGACCATATATCAGCAAGTCATTTTGAACTCCCTTGCCAATATGAATTTGTCCCAGAAATCAATAATCTGACCATTATATGAATTTGAGTGATATGTACATCATTTGTGTTTATAGGCAAGTTAAACCAGTTGCAACTTACAACTCATTCCAATTTATTTGGAATTATGCATTTCAAAAGATGTGGGTGTTTTTAGTTATCTATTGCTTTCCACATATGTAGCTAGACATTGAGAGCCAAACCATCCTCTTAGTTAGCTTCCAACCCTATGTCTATATGCCACTTTAACATGAATCAACCCATGGTATCAGCAATATTTTGTGCAAAAGTTCTCATTGTTATGATTTTTAAAAATAATATTTTGTCTTTATCTTCCTCTTTTTATTAAATGATTCATCAAAAGACAGTATTGTGGGTCAATATCACTTAATGTCTATTCCTGATCACTGTGGATAACCAAATTATAAATGGATTTTTTTGGACCGATTCAAATAACAAGTCATCATTTAGTGCTAAATCCCTCTTGGAATGCTCACTACTGACGCTTCAACAGATAATTTTAAAACTATATATTGCATGCTATGGATAAACAATATGGTTTATTTTTAACTATATCATGTGTTGTCTTATAATGTTTTGATATTTCAAACCATTAAGGCCCTAGTATATATGGCTGATATAAAGCATTCTCGGGCAGGCTACAAAACATCCCCCACAATGTGGAGCCTGTGCAGTGGGAATATATACCAGGAAATTTTGAAACCCTCTGTACAGCTCCACTCATTCTTCATGGAGGCTAAATTCCATGGTCCGAGCTTAAAAACCTGAAGAATCATCTGAAGCCTCCACAATTCACATGATTCAACTCGGATCAAGAACAAAATGTGGAATAACAGGGTTTAGGGTTTAGATTTCAGGTAAAATCCGAAGATTGATTTGTATAGGCGAAACAGTATTTGACCCATTTGATCACTGTTAGTCATGGTGTATATTGAACTCTACATGACAATTCACACTTCAAAATTCCTTCAAATGATGGCCCACCAAGAGACAAAGAAAAAGTATTCCATAAGATTGACATGTTTTCTACCCCTTCAACAATGAAAAGTGGCAAAAATATTAACCTTCAAACAAGTCCCAAGTTGAAAATGAAGGTGGGTGTATGAGACCTTATAAATTTACACATGCCACATTCTTGAGCCTTCTTGAAAAATAAGTTCATTTTGAAACTTTCGCATATTTGAGGGCCTTTGAACCCAAAGAACCCAACTTGAACAAATCTTCCGTATAATTATCTACTTTCTACCATGTCAAATTTTTAACAATTGGTCAGAAATTACACATGACAATTTGCAAGATGACCTCTTTTAGTGCCAAGGGCTACAAGACATGTGAAAATGATTTTTGAGATCGAGAATTTGCCCAAGTAAGAGCAATGCCTGTTGTAATTTTTGTGTTAGAATTGGTTCATCAACTTGAAGGTTGCATGTCTAAAGAAGACAAATACAACTGTTACCTCCTTATACAAATGAGTTAAAGTACTAGGGAATGGTCAAGTCAATGGTCAAGCCCTGTTCATTATGTTGGGTAAGGTTCTAGGCAAGCCTGTTAGGGTTAGCTAGGTCACACACTCAACATAATGGGTAGGGTGAGGCCATTCCACAACATCAAGGTCTAGGGTCACATATTCAACAATTTAAAGACAAATTGATGTTCAATAAACGCATTTTGGTCACTATCATACGTGTATAATCATCACTGGAAGATTACAGTATATAATGTGATCAAAAGAATAGCATGATCTGCCACCCCAAACCTTACTGTAGGTATTATTTTTAAAAAAATTTATAGACATAGTTGGTGGATATCTATTCAAATAAAATAGTAATTTCACTTCAAATGATACACCTTCCGCACAGAAATGTTGTGTTGACATTCAACCCTAATTCGAATAAACTAAATTAGTAGGGAAAGTAGGTGATAATTAGGTGAGTAAAAGCATGTATGTTCAAAGCTTATTATGCTAATGGATACAACATGGAGACATCTAGTTCTAATAATACCTTCTTCATAGATACATTCTAAAATATCATCATTTCATATGTGTTTGTGTGGATAATTACATAGGAGCCACATACATGCTGATAGGCACATATTTATTTATTTTCACCACATTCCAAAAATAAAATAATGTTGATACACAAAAATTGTGCATTCTGATTTTTTACTTTGCATCCTATGAAAATCACAGTCAACTAAGGAAAAGACAATTTACAAAGTAGGGGCCAAAGTCCCTTGAATCAAGTGTACTCTATAAGGAATTTGAACACTTTATCCCTACCTAGCAACAAAATGCCAACAAACACATTTAGCATTAGGGATGAGTGGGGAGGCCACAAATAGGTCAAAGGAAATCCCACAACATGAGAGTGGCCCATAAGCTCTGTGTGTAAGGTAAAAGACCCTGGGTGGGGGCATTCCCAAAATAAGGGGCCTAGTATGTGGCAGTAGCACAAGGTGAAGGTGATAATGAACCTAAACATACATAAATCTGAGGGAGAGTTCTTACACCTACTCTTTAAGAGTGGGACAGATTTTACAACTACTTCTAAGCATAAGCTCCATCTCATTCTTAGAGAGTAAGTATAATAATATGCCTCATCTTTTTTAGGAAGGATATTCAAAGATATATGGTACCCTGCAAATACATATGGAAATTTCTAGGAGTGCTTCACAAACAACTTAAATATATTTTAACTTTCATTAATAAATTTAACAAAATAATTTTATTGTGCCTTGTTGCATGAATGATTCATTCATAATAATCAAAATGTGGGTGACCATTGGGCACAAGATTTGAAAAACCTAGATCAAGTGTTGGCATGCCACATGTCATCTATTTAGATGCCCTAAATATATATTAAGTTTTATAAGACATTATTTTCCAAATATTCATATTGTGCCACATGGCAAGACTTGGTTTAGTTGCCACGTGGGTTCCAACTGGCCGGTGGATCTGTGAACATCCAAACAAACAATCATGCACATGTGTAAACATATTGGTCCATGAAATTCAACAACTTAGATATAAACAGAATTATATGGAAAATAAATGTTTTCAAATATTCAAGAAGCTATCACAAGTCCCTTTACATGCCCTCCCACTTAAGAAGTGTCTATATTAGGATCACCTTGGTGAGGCACTAAGGCGATATGAGAGTTAGGCTAGAAATGGCTCAGTGAGGTTTGACTCCTCTAGGAGTTGGGAGACATTCAAACTTAAGGATCTGGATGGGCTAAAGCAGGAGCTTGGGCTCTCATTGGTCAAGAAGATGATTGAGGGTTGTCCTCAATTATAATGCAAGGCACTATTTTTTTAAGACCTTCAATGGATGATTAAGTGTTGTCATGGGCCGACCCAAAAGGGTTGGCTTGTTAGAACACTTGAGACGAATAGAAGGTGTCCTTCTAAAGTTTCAAAGCCATTAGAAGAGGGTTGGCCTCGAATTAACTCGGGTTGTTCCAGTTGAAGTCATCATTGGATCAACTTCACTATGAGGCCCCTGAGTCACCCTGGGGTTGGCTCAGCTTTTAGGCCATTTGGGCTGGTTCAAAAGTTGAGCCCGTCACTAGCTCTAGGTTAGATTAGGACTTAGTTCTGAGAGCAAAGCTTAGTGAATCTAAGTAGAGAATTTGAATTCGTCCTAAATGCTTGAGACTTTAGGACTAACCAACTGTGTTGTGAGGTGCTCAAGTAACGAGAAGCTAAAAGAGTCAATCCAAGAGAACCTAGACGAGCCGCTTGGAAAACAAGGTGACAAGGAAGAAAGGACATGTCATCCCCCTTGGGTACACCATCTAGGGTTTTACCAAACTTCTTTCTATTCCAAAGGTAAAAATGTAATGATCCAAAAATTTTAACTCAAAATTCTAATCTGTTTTAAATCATCCATTGTCAAACATTGAATCCCTTACACCAAACACCCCATATCTTCCCCCATTCCTTTATCGAATTTAGGCAATTTTTGTGGCACTAGAATCACTAAGATAAATTTGCTTATCATCAAACATTAGCCTATCATCAAACACTTTCCCAATTCTTTTCCATTTTAAGTGATTCAAAATCTTACAAATTTGCCTTCTTTACAAATCATCTTTGAAATGCAAAGCCAAACAA